>Ga0306866_1000004_pt1 | contig 205972 bp, 181 predicted proteins | sample AntRauTorckE5432_FD_190450 | JGI IMG/M metagenome (GOLD analysis project Ga0306866, IMG submission 190450) | Saline lake microbial communities from Rauer Islands, Antarctica - Metagenome Torckler E5 #432 (v2) (version 2) | ecosystem: Environmental > Aquatic > Non-marine Saline and Alkaline >...
CCAATATTGAACTCAGTACTGTCACCCCATCCAACATCCTACAAATCAGTGGAATTACCATTACTACTCCCGTCTCAATTTCAGGCTCAGGTGCACCACAATTTAGAATCTGTAGCGACAGTAGTTGTGCTAGTGAAGTGCAAACGTGGGGAGACTCCGCCCAAAGTATTACTAACAATCAGTACTTGCAGTTGCGTTTGACGAGTTCTGCTAACAGTCTAACTGCAAGTGCAGCTTCAATTACCGTTGGTACTGGTAGCGACAATTGGAGTGTCACCACCGGAGACGTAACCCCAGATGCATTCGGGTTTACTGATCTAACCGATATTGAACTCAGTACTGTCACCCCATCCAACATCCTGCAAATTACTAGTATTACCCTCGCTATTCCAGTCTCAGTCTCCGGAGCAGGTGCACCACAATTTAGAATCTGTAGCGACAGTAGTTGTGCTAGTGAAGTGCAAACGTGGGGAGACTCAGCCCAAAGTATTACTAACGACCAGTACTTGCAGCTACGGCTTACCAGCTCCGCTGCCGGTGAAACGACGAGTGCAGCTTCAATTACCGTTGGTACCGGTAGCGACAACTGGAGTGTCACCACCGGAGACGTAACCCCAGATGCATTCGGGTTTACTGACCTCACCAATATTGAACTCAGTACTGACACCCCATCCAACATCCTACAAATCAGTGGAATTACCATTACTACTCCCGTCTCAATTTCAGGCTCAGGTGCACCACAATTTAGAATCTGTACCGACAGTAGTTGCTCAAGTGAAGTGCAAACGTGGGGAGACTCCGCCCAAAGTATTACTAACAATCAGTACTTGCAGTTGCGTTTGACGAGTTCTGCTAACAATCTAACTGCAAGTGCAGCTTCAATTACCGTTGGTACTGGTAGCGACAATTGGAGTGTCACCACTGGAGACATAACCCCAGATGCATTCGGGTTTACTGACCTCACCAATATTGAACTCAGTACTGTCACCCCATCCAACATCCTGCAAATTACTAGTATTACCCTCGCTATTCCAGTCTCAGTCTCCGGAGCAGGTGCACCACAATTTAGAATCTGTAGCGACAGTAGTTGTGCTAGTGAAGTGCAAACGTGGGGAGACTCCTCCCAAAGTATTACTAACAATCAATACTTGCAGCTACGGCTTACCAGCTCCGCTGCCGGTGAAACGACGAGTGCAGCTTCAATTACCGTTGGTACTGGTAGCGACAATTGGAGTGTCACCACCGGAGACGTAACCCCAGATGCATTCGGGTTTACTGATCTAACCGATATTGAACTCAGTACTGTCACCCCATCCAACATCCTGCAAATTACTGGCATTACCACCAGCGCCTCAGTCTCAATCTCAGGCTCGGGTGCACCACAATTTAGAATCTGTACCGACAGTAGTTGCTCAAGTGAAGTGCAAACGTGGGGAGACTCCGCCCAAAGTATTACTAACAATCAGTACTTGCAGCTACGACTTACCGGCTCCGCTGCCAATGAAACTACAAACGCAGCTTCAATTACCGTTGGTACTGGTAGCGACAATTGGAGTGTCACTACTATTGCACCAGGTCAGCAAGCATACACAAGTAGCGGTTCATTTTCATGGACGGCACCACCTGGAGTGACGAGTGTGAGCGTGGTTACAATTGGAGGTGGAGGTGGAGGTGGGGGATATTATGGTGGTGGTGCTTCAGGTGGTGCGCTGGGTTGGAAAAATAATGTATCGGTAATACCAGGAGTTTCATATACTGTAGTTGTTGGAGCAGGGGGTACGTGGGGAGGGGCGTGGAGTGCAGGTTCCGATGGAGGTAATAGTACATTTAGTACACTTGTAGGTGCTCAAGGTGGTGTAGGTCAATCTACTGCCCAACAAATGAGAACACCACTCTATGGCAGTTCTGGTGGCAATGGGGGTATATCGGGTGAAACCAGCAATTGGTTTACCGGCGGAGGGGGCGCTGGGGGTTATACCGGAAATGGTGGTATGTCAGGAGCTACCAGTGGAACACGACATGGGTCTGGTGGTGGAGGTGGTGCAGCAGGAGGAGGATCATTCACCTCCGGAATAAGTGGTGCTGGTGGTGGAACAGGAATTTACGGTGAGGGTGCCAGTGGGTCTGGTGGTGGAAATGGGTCGCGCGCAAATGGAGGGGGTGGTAGTGGAGCTACAAGTGCCTCGTATGGAGGGGGTGGTTCAAGTACTTGGCATTCAGGTGCACCAGCGGGTAGCGGTGGCGGTGGTGGCGCCGTCCGCATCATCTGGGGAGAAGGACGCTCATTCCCTTCAACCAACACGGCCGACGTCGACGTCGCCGAAAACTTCCCAACCGTAGACGTCACAATCGAAGCCGGAGAAATCGTGGTCTTTGATACAGACAACAATATAAACATCAAACGAGCAGTCAAAGGCGACGGTTTCACCTTTGCGGGTATCATCTCAACCAATCCAGGACTACTCCTTGATGACGAAAGTATAATAGTAGATCAAAGACCAGTTGCGCTGGTCGGACGAATCCCTACCAAGATGTCCCTAGAAAACGGCCCAATTGCAATCGGTGACCGTATCACCATCTCCTCCACACCAGGAGTAGGTATGAAAGCAAACCCGCTCGACCCATCGCTTGGTATCGCAATTGAACCATTTACTGAAGGGGACACCGACGGCAAGATAATCGTCTTTATGGATCTCCAGCAAGAAACAGACACCAATGCTATCGGTGAAGCGCTACTTGCTCCAGTCATCACTCCAACCACTTCGTCAACTGAAAACAGAGCCAACCCCTTTGACTTCGTCAGTGCTTTAATGGGAGCATTAGCAGACAAGATGATGAGCTTCATCGTTGGTGATACTGTGAGCGAACAGACAGCAGACGAAACAGAAAACGCAACGTCAACAGCAGAAACCTCAGAGACAACACCAACCAGCAACCTGCCTGTTACTGACCAAGCCACCACTACTGAACAAGCTACGACCACTGAATCCCTACCAACTCAAGTCGACATCACTCCAACCCAAACAGCAACTACCGCTCCAGAAACAGTACCTATAGAAACACAAAGCGCAGACACTGCTGCAGATGCAGCAACCACAGCAGTAACAGCCGTCAGCCCACAAGAAGACAAGGTCGTTACTACGTTTTTTAACGCAATCTTTATCAAGATGCGTGAGTGGTTTGGCAATACTTCAAACGGGATTGTGAATTTGTTTGTAGAGCGAGTCAGCGTTAAAGAACTGTGTGTGTCTGGTGATGGAGAAGAGACATGCATCACAAAAGTAGAGTTGGATTCACTTTTGGCAAACTCGGTCTCAGCTACCGTAGCTAGTACGACAACTCCAATAGAGACAGAGTCCCTGCACCCATCAACCATCGCTCCAACTATCACTCTCATTGGTGACTCACCCACCTATATCCAACTAAATACCAACTACTCCGATTTAGGTGTGATTGCCAAGGACTACAAAGGTAACGACATCTCATACACCCTGAAGATAAACAACACTGAAGTAATAAACGTAGACCTAGATACTTCAACGACCACTACGTACCTAATCACGTACTCAACAATAAGCAACGAACAAACAGTTGAAGTAACACGAGAGGTGATCGTTGGCAGTGACGTTGTTGAGGGGGCTGTTGTATCACAGGAGGAAACTCCTGAATCAACTGTAACCATCCCACCAGCTTCCAGCACCATAGACCTAGCCATCACTACGACCGTAGATATAGAACAAAGCCCAGATCCAACCCGAAGTTCGACCACTGAATCTATCGTGGGTGAGCCAGCAATTTCCACAGCCACTCTGTCTGCAGGGTCTGGCACACCCGCTTCCAGCGCTGCAAGTAGTGGTGTGTCAACTAGTACGTCAGATAGTGATGAGCAGATTGATGAAGCAGAAGCTGAGATAACAAGTCAGTCCACAGAAGAAGAGTCGTTTGACGAGCCATCTTCTCAAGCAACAGAGGAACCAGAATTAAACCAATCCCCGCAGCCAGCTGTCAATGAGAATCAGGAATTATAGCCCTCGTGCGTTATTAATAGTTTAGTTCACTGAGCAAAAATTATTGATAAGTGGCCTCAAGCTCACCCAGATCTATCAGTGTCGGGCTTCATTTAAAGCAGCTTTCGCCTACACCGGCGGCCGCCACGAGTCTTTTGTTCCAGCCGAGATGAAGCATTTAAAAACAAGCAAAATAGAGCTGGTCCTGCTATTATCGCTTCTTTATGCACCCCAGTGCCGGGCGGTATCGGCCCATTGACCATCGCGCTTTTACTGCGAAACCTGTATCAGCTTAATCGTCAATAGCCTCAGACCGGCCATTATGGTATAACAGGGAACACTATTTTCAATTTTATGACTGACCTATCTCAAGCACAGACCACCAGTAGTCAAGGATTTATCCGCACTTTTCGAGCGCTTATTATTGTGCTGGCTGTCGCCGGACTGGCCTTCTGGGTATATCAAAACGCCGTCCAGCCCGAAGCAGACAAGCCATTTAAACTTGGGCTCGATCTCGCTGGCGGTTCTTACTTGATATATGAAGCTGATGTCTCCAAGGTTGATAAGGCTGAAGTGCCAGAGTTGATGAACGTACTGCGTACGGTTATTGAAAAGCGAGTCAACAGTCTCGGGGTTGAAGAAAACGTTGTCTATCTTGAACAAAGTAGCTTTGTGACCGATGAGCCAATCGAGCGTCTGGTAGTAGAGCTTCCAGGGGTGACTAACATCAGCGAAGCGGTGGCAGAGATTGGCAGCACTCCAACCCTCGAATTCAAATTGTATGATGAAGAACTCGCAGCCAAACAAGAGACGTTGCAGAATCTAGGTTCATTGACTGCCAACGCGAGTGGTTCAAAAGCTGAAATTGGAAATGTAAAAATAAATGGTGAAGCAGTTTCGCAAGAGCTACCGTTTAAAGACACTGGCCTTACGGGACGGTATCTAGAATCCGCTGCACTTGAATTTGCTGGAGGCAACTCAGGCCAGCTGTCTAATGAACCTCTGGTCTCAGTGCGATTTACCCAAGAAGGGGCCGAGCTGTTTGCCGAAATCACTCGTAACAACGTCAATCGACAACTCGGTATTTTCTTGGACGGTGAAATGATATCTGCACCGAATATCAACGAACCGATTGCCGGCGGTACCGCAGTTATTTCCGGCGGATTTTCAGCCGAAGAAGCGAAGGAGCTCGCTCAAAATTTAAACTTTGGAGCGTTGCCGGTACCAATTGAGCTCCAGAGCACCCAGTCAATTGGTGCGTCTCTTGGAGCCGAAGTGCTCGACAAGGGAGTAAAGGCTGGATTGTTTGGCTTTGGAATAGTGATGCTGTTTATGCTTTTGTGGTATCGACTGCCGGGGCTCGTAGCCGGAATCGCTCTGCTTTCTTATGTGACCATCATGCTGGCTCTATTCCAATTTATTCCAGTGACACTGACCGCAGCTGGCCTGGCTGGGTTCGTACTTTCTCTGGGTATGGCGGTAGATGCCAACGTGTTGGTGTTTGAACGAATGAAAGAAGAATACAAAAACGGGGCTTCGAGCCGAGAAGCAGCAATCGTCGGCTTTTCTCGGGCTTGGAGTGCGATTCGCGACGGAAACGTGACGAGTATATTATCGGCCATTGTGCTCTTCTGGCTTGGTACTTCAATGGTAAAGGGTTTTGCCCTAGTATTTGGAATCGGTGTCATTATGTCTATGTTATCTGCCCTGGTGATAACCCGAACGTTACTCATCGCCTTGCCGGACACTAAAAAGTCTAGCGGCACACTGCTGGCAACTTTATTCGGTAATGGTCTAAAAAAATAGTATGTTTCTCATCGCCAACAAAAAAATACTTTTAGCTATCACCCTGTTTGTGATGGTTGCAAGCACCACCATCATCGCTACACTGGGTCTAAATCTTGGGATTGATTTTACTGGCGGCTCACTGACTGAAGTGTCCTACCAATCAGCACCAGACAAGAGTGATGTTGAAGACATCGTCAACACCCAAGACTTAGGGGGTATTTCAGTCCGAAAATCAGTCGACGAAACCGGCCGTGATGCGTTTTTGGTGCAAACTCGTGATTTATCTGAACCCGAACGAATGGAGTTAAATACAGCCGTCACGTCTCTTGGAGAAGGAGGAGACGTTGTGCGCTTCACTTCAGTCGGTCCAGTCATCGGACAAGAACTGAAAGACAAAGCTATCTATGCGTTGCTGGCGGTAGTGTTGATTATTGTTTCCTACGTAGCCTTTGCGTTTCGAGGTATCGGCACACCAGTCAGTTCTTGGGTATACGGGGCAATCACGATTTTTTCACTCGTACATGATGTCCTAATCGCTACCGCTTTAATGAGTGTTCTGGGGTACGTAGCAGCCATCGAAGTAGACGTACTTTTTGTAATGGCTCTCTTAGCGATTCTCGGGTATTCAGTCAACGACACAATCGTTGTGTTTGACCGGGTGCGTGAAAACCTCATGGCTAACCGAACTGAAAAGCGTACCAAGCGAGAAGATGCTGGTATTGCCTACGAAGAAGTTGAGTATTCACTCACGAAGCCGTATGGAGAGATTGTCGGAGCGTCTATCAAAGATACTCTTGCTCGTTCTATCAATACCTCAATGACTACATTTGTAGCGTTGGCAGCTCTGTACTTTATAGGCTCTGATGCCACCCAAACATTTGCTTTGATTCTAATGGTGGGAGTATTCTTCGGAACCTATTCTTCAATCTGCATTGCCAGTCCGCTCGTAGTTATTTACTCAGAATGGAGAAATAAGAAAACGGCGGTTAAGTAAGTCGTTAAGGAATAGTTTGTAGTATTATAAAGTTTGCTCGTCGAGCCAGCACAATAGAAATATGGGAGCGTTGGACTTTCTTCGCCTAGGAATCTCCCTTGCGAAAAAAAAAGGGGGGGGGACTTAGGTCTTGTGTACAGAAAATATTGTGTAAATTAAGGAGTGATTACGACTATAATTTTCATACGCATAGCGCTCGTTGCGCTCTGTATTTTCTAGCAGTATAAATTCATAATAAGCCCTTTGGGCATTCATTCATTCATGATAATCGGTATCACTGGAACAGACGGAGCAGGAAAGGGTGCGGCCGTAAAATACTTGGTAGAAAAAAAGGGCTTCACGCATTACTCTTCGCGCGCGCTTATTACTGAGAAAATCATTGAGAAAGGTGGAACCGTCAACCGGGAGAATATGCGATTGGTGGCCAATGAGCTACGTAAAGAACACGGGAACGATGTGATAGTACTGCTTGCTTTGAAAAAAGCTCGAGCACAACAGGTGTCTAACTTCATCATCGAGTCCATTCGAGCTGCAGCAGAAGTCCACACACTGCATCGTGCTGGCGGTCAATTGCTCGCGATTGATGCCAATCAAAACGCTCGCTTCCGGAGAATCATTGGTCGCAAGTCCGAGTCAGACGATGTCACTTTTGCCGAGTTCATCGCCCACGAAAAACTAGAAATGAATGACCCGGACCCCAACGGAATGCAAAAAGCTCAAGTGATGGAATCAGCTGACCACACAATAATGAATGATGGAAGTTTAAATGATTTGGGTGAACAATTAGAAATTTTTTTACACGCTAAGCAAGACCACGGGCCTGACCTTTTAGCGAACGGAAATTGTTAATTCTGACCACCGTAGTATCATTAAAGTATCAGATATTAAATATTTGTAACTATGAAATTTATTGACTGGTTGATGCAACCAATACAAAACCAGTACGTAGATTTTGAAGGCCGAGCTACCAGACAAGCTTTTTGGATGTTTGTACTCGTGTGTTTAGTTATATTCATTCCTCTTTCGGTAATAGGAGGAATACTCGGGATGACGTTTATCGTCCAGTTGCTGTCTCTGGCTCTACTTGCGCCTGTTCTATCGATGGGAGCTCGACGGCTGCATGACACGGGCCTGAGTGGTTGGTTGCAACTGATTAACCTTGTTCCGTTTATCGGCTGGATTATTATGATTGTTCTCTTCGCCCGAAAGGGTGACTTGTCCGACAACGAGTTTGGCCCCGTTCCTGTAGTGCCAACCGCTGGTACTCTAGCGACGCCTCCGGCTCAACCAGAGCCGACCGAACCGCCAGTTGCTCCAGCTGAGTAATAATAAACAGACAAAAAACCTTCGCCACGGCGAAGGTTTTTTGTCTACCTACCTGTCTAATTCCTAAGATATCAAAGTCCCGATAAATGCTTTTCCATCCAGGTAATTGGTCAGCTCCTCGGGCTTGTCGCCGTTAATGATAGCGACTTCGATGTTTGTTTCATGTGCCTCTTTGGCAGCGATGGGGTCAAATGGCGCGGACAGTCCGGGGTCCCAGTCGGTCGGGATCAGAGCGCGAAAATTGTTCCAAGAAATAGTTTCAATTTTAGTAGCAGTAGGGTCAGTCCGCGGGTCCGCGGTGTATACGTAGTCAATGTTAGACAAGTTGATGACTTTTTTGGCGCCGACACGCTGAGCAATCTGTACCGCTCGCAGGTCAGTTGAACAGCCTGGTCGATAGCCAGCGGCAACCACTACTTTGTTACCTCTGGGCACATCGAGTATATCGTCGGGATTGGTGATGACCTCTGGATACGCTGTGTCTCGGAAGATGGTGCGCAGTAAGTGACCATTAAGACGAGTCGCGTGAATACCCATCCAGTCGAGGTCATCGTTTTTAAGCTCGGCTACTTTTGCCGCCGCGTCTTGGTAACCGCGAGCTGTCCGCCCACCGCCAGCGATGATAATAAAATGACGGCCTATAGCCGTTTGAGTGTCAATAAATGTTTTTAATGTCTTCAGAAAATCTGAATCAATCTGGTCGGGAACAATCAGTGAGCCTCCCACTGACATAACAATTGTTTCGTGTGTATCCATATCACTGAGCATTGTACTGTAAACAGTACCGACTGCAAAATGGTAAGATTATTACATTAAAATAAGTACCTATTTATATGACACCAGAGTCTGAAACACCCACTCCGAGCCTTGAAAACACAGATACCGGACTGCCCAGCGTAAGTAGCCTGATTACTCAAGGTTGGCAATATACTAAGAATAATCTGGCTCTGGTCGGTATTTTGTCTGTTCCGTTTGTGGTGGTAGATATTTTGACGTATCTCGACGCCGTATCTGCGGGGTCTGTGGCTGATACGTCTGGCAACGTGCTTTTGTTGGCTAGTCTGGCCGCATTGATTGGGTATGTGCTGCTGATGGCAACTGCTTTGTATTTGGTCACTCACCAAGCGCAGGCACCACGGTTTGCAGACGGGTTTGCGTGGGCGCGGCAACATTTTTTGAGTGTCTTGTGGATGAGTGTTCTGCCGGGGTTTGTCGTCTGGGGTGGACTCGTACTACTGGTTGTACCTGGAATCATCGCGGCAGTCTATATTGCCCTGGGTCAAATAGTCTTGGTCACCGAAGGAAATAAAGGCATGTCCGCTTTGATGCGCAGCCGTGAGCTGGTGTACGGAAATTGGTTAGCAGTTTTCGGGCGGATGGTGGGAGCTCAGTTGCTGTACTTCGTTATTATACTGCTGATTGGAATCACCGTGGGCGCTGGGTTTGCTTTTTTCACCAACGAGTTAATAAGTGAATTCGTTGTCAATTTGTTATTTACCGTGCTTGGTTCGGCTGGAACCCTTATTTTCTTGAACGTCACGTACCAGTTGTACACGGCACTTAAAACGTCAAAAGAAACAGCGCCTCCTGTAGAGGTGCCATCAGTCGCCGTAAAATACAAAGCTTTGGGCTGGTTTGGGCTGGTGTCTTTGATTTTTACAGTGATTTTGGTCGGGGCGTTTGCGGTGATGTCCGGCGAACTTCTCACTACTCAAGAAAATAAGTCGACCAATACGGTGCTCACAACAGAGCTGAAACTAGTACAGTTCCAGGCTGATCAATACTACGGCAATCAACTAGAACCGACTTACATCGGTGTATGTAGTGAGGTGAAAAGTCTGATTTCAGGCGAGCGGGAAGTAGCTTGCTCTGAATCAGCAGACGCCTACGCTTTGTCAGCCCAAAAAGGGGAGACTCTACATTGCGTTGACTCTACTGGATACGCCAAAATTATCTACACTGATTTAGGAGAACGGATGCGATGTCTTGATGTCTAGCGTGTAGTCTCAGGAGTGCGTATTCTCAGTCCCAGCGCGTTTGACTCACCAGGAATGCGGTACTTTTTAGACAACCGAAACTGATACACCGAGAAACTAGCAATAATGAGGATTTTTACAAATCGGTAATTTATCCAGACTTCGGGAGTAAAAGCTAGGCGAACAATTTCGTTCCCGACACCCGCTAGGAGGAGAACGATGAGCCATCGTTGCGAGAGGATACGCCAGCCCTCTTTCTTCATGGCGAAGGTCACATCAAACATGTGCTCCAAAAAGTGTTTGTCACGCAAAAAGAATAATCCAATAATCGCTGCCAGAGCGAAGAAATAAAACGTGTCAGAGAAGATTAAAAATCCCGGCTGGTCTAAATACACCGTCAAACCACCAAAAATAAAGACCGTCGCACCGGAGAAAATAGGCATGACGGGAATCTTGCCGATATTGATAAGGCTAACTACCAAGGTAAATAGCGTTGTGACAATCAAGATAATCGCTGCCGTGGTAAACGAGTAGAGTTGTCCGGCCAAGAAAAAAGCCACAATTGGGAAGAACTCGCTGAAAATTTGAACGTACGCTCCGCGGGACATAATAAGTACGTATGAGTGTACCACGAGAAAAAGGGAATTCCAGCTGGTGGAGCTGCCCGTTTCCACCTACGGCGAAGGTCAATATGTCCTCGCTAAAGAGTTGACAAATAATAAAGTGTGTGATAATCTGCTCGCAGATTTACAAGATAGAAACTTGTTGCATAGTCCACAACGACTTAAAGGAAGAGACCATGATCTTTAATAAACTGAACATACTTGTCGTAATAGCTGCTTTAGCGTTCGGTTTTTCACTGAATGCTCTGGCAGCTGACTCTGGTAATCATTGTATAATGGGTTGTAGTTCAGCCCCAGCCTCGCCCGGGTCATCATTAAACGTGACCGGTTCCGCGAGAACTGGCGGCGACAGCAACTCTATCTACTTTGGAGACTCAGGCAGTAATGAAGTTAACCGGTTTGGCGAGACGAAAACGGTGGTTGAATCTTCCCTCGGGGGATTCTGTACAGAAGGGGTATGTTCTGACACATCGGTAAATATCGACTTAATGGCGAGTGAAGGCGGCAACGCCCTCACTACAGTCGGTAGTGATACTTCGGGCGTAGAAATTTCTGCCGAGAACTCTGGCGCCTTCATGTCAGGTGCCAGCGGGGGCATCAAAGACAACAGCAACACGACGCAGTTTGCGTCCCACGGTGCCTCAGCCTTTGCCAATCAGGCAAAGAGTAAGGCTACTGGCGGAAACGTCAATTCCACTATGGAAACCTTTGGCTCTGGCCAAACTGTTTCCACGTTGGGTACTGACGGAAACGTCTGTCCCAACTGTGGAGCTATCAAGGGGGGTACAACCTCAAACGCTGCCTCGGGTATGAATTTCATGTCCAGGGCAACCGGTAACAGAAGTGGTCAGGCGGTCAGCATCACAAGCGCTACGATGACCGAAGCCGCCACAAGTATGTCCAATATGTTCAAGCAAGGCAACCAATAATCGGCTGACTTGCATCAAGCCCCCTCTCTTCGGAAGGGGGCTTTTCTATTGACTTTTGATTCAGTATATGATATAAATTTGGCAGGAAAAGAACTTGACATAACTGTAATAAGTTGTGTCGCAGGTTCTTTGACAATCTAACGAAAAGGAAGAAACAATGAAACCAACACGACTCTGGTCGATTGGACTGTTGCTGATGAGCCTCTGGTTTATCAGTGCGTCCCAATCAGTTTATGCTGCTAGCCCTTTTCAGAGCTACGCGAAAGATGTGTACTACATAGGGGTTGGTGGCATGCCACCAACGCTAAGTGACTTTGCAGCTAACCCACGCGCTTATGTGCGTTCGGAAGCAGCGTACCAGTCCCTGAAGCAAGGATTCGCAGAATCCCTGAACCGCTCATTGAGCGATACAGAGTTCCAGGCGCTGCTCGCGAGTGATCAGGTACGCGCCCAGCGCGATTGCGTTGGGCGAATTACTACCGCTGGCATCAGCGAAGCTGGTGCCGTTGGCTGGTCGAGTCGAGAATGTTATTTCGATGAGAAACTCATCGAGTTGCAGGTAGGTGGTCTTTGGCAAGTTGTTGCATCTCAAGGCTGCTACAACTTAGTCCGACCGCAAATGGAAGTGATACCGGTTGTACCACAACTGGTGGCGATACCGACCGAGCCTCAGCCCGAGGCGACGCCGGGAGAACCACAAATTGAAATAACTTCCGGAGGACCACTGCTCCACGCGCCGCGAGTATTTGTCCAAGAAACTTGGGGGATTACCGTACATGCTTGTGATTGTGCGGGTAACCATGGATGTCATGATGACACCTATCTCCCGGGCTACCGGGTCTATCTCCTGCAATAACACACACATCGACAGAAGGAATACATCATGAAAAGCTTAAAAATTTTGGGCGTACTATTGTGCGTCGCTACCTTGTCGGCGTGTGCGGTATCTCCTCGACACTCAATTGAACAGTCGATTGCGGTCTCTTCGCTCGATCCAAACTTGGTATTTGAAAGAATCACCATTGCTGATCGGCAAGGCGCTACCACCTGGGATGTTACCCAAGAAAACGGTAAGGTCGTAAGGGCTGTTAAGACGAACGAAGCGTCAACTGCTGAACAGGATATGGCACTGACTGTAGTTGGTTCTGTAGCTGCCCCTCTGGCAAACGGAATAGTGGCACACAGCCTTAAGAACCGTTCTTCCAATTGTGGAAGTGATGGTTGTGGCGGTGGGAGTCAGCAAGTAGTACAGGTGCAGGTGGACTCAAACGCCGCCAGCACCTCCGGGTCTTCCCAATCGGGAGGATGTACTACCTGTGGCTTGGTGGATTAACTGAGTGCGAGAAATAATCTCACAAGAGACCTGGTCTCTTGTGAGATACATCAGAAATCAAATTAACTAGAAGGAGGTCTCAATGGCCACATTAAGAAAACTTGCAGCGGTAACAACCACACTGCTCGTGTTGGCCGGACCTGCTTCGGCTTTCACACCCACTGGCCCAGCCCTGGAAACAGAGCAGAGCAAAATTTCCCAACTATGGCAACCAACGGTTGCTCAACGGGGAGACTCAGTAGCTGGAGCCTGCGAAGGTTTCAAATACGCAGCCTGTGTGAGGGAATTCGTGTCGGGAAACCGGGACAAATTTCCTCAGAAGTTCCAGGCGGAGTCAGATTTTTGGCTCTTTCAAGGGACGGAGTACATGGTGCCAATGCTCTCAGAAGCGAAAGCATCAGCGGTTCAGACCGATTCGTCTGGTCCTCGGCCAAGTATGCTCGAAGTCCTGAACGGCTTTACGGCCAAGCAAGAGCAAATGGCAGCCGAGCTCGCTCGTCTGTCCAAAGAATTTGGTTTGCTCGCGGTCGAGGATATCGATGGCTTGGGCGATCTGGTAATACAGGTCAGACAACAAACCCAAGGGTTCGCTCAGGTTCAGGGTGTTGTGCAACGGCTTGAAGAAGCCTACGTGCAGCTACAAAGTGGCGATTTGACGTCTGGAATGCTCAACACAATCCAGGCCCAAAACGATGCTGCTTTGCAGCCAATCTTCGCCGACATTGAAGCGCTGCAACAAGCCGATATTACGTTCAGCAAACGGCTGGACGTGGTAGAAGCTGATGTGGCAAAACTCACCACCATCACCGAGCAAATCCCTACGACAGTGAAAACTGAAGTAACGGCTCAGCTCGGTGAGCAATTGCCAGTGATGACTGTTGCAGCTGAAAAAGCCGCTGCAACGGCGGTTGAGGAAGCGACTTACTGGAGCAATTGGCTCACTTGGGCCGCTCTGATACTCGCGCTACTGGCAGTAGCCGGTGTATGGTGGACACGCAAGTCGACCAATACGTTGACCAAAACAGTTGAATCGCAAAAGACTCAACTCAATTCATTAGCCAGTACTCATCTGGAGCTGGTAAATCTCGGTGAAGACCACGCCGCTTTGTCTGCCGAAGTGCACGACGAGCATGAAGGTCTAGCCGCAACGCGTGACATAGCCGCTACGGCCTTGTCACAAAACTCAACCCTGACGTTTCAGGAGACTCCTGACTTGAAACATCTTAAAAAAGCAGCCACTTCTTACTGGGTGGTAACCACTGGTAGTAAGAGCACTGGTGATTATCAGACATTTGAAGTGATCTTCACCAAGCGGGAGGACGGCCTACTTGACTGTTCAATCCCGCGTAACAGCGACGGAACTGGTATCAATGAACCGATAGCTTTTAAGTCGGTCGATATCATGAAGACAATGGTGCGGCACGCTCATATCAAGGGGCGTTTGCGGCACTGTATAGTGCTCGAAGTAACAGCAGAATCCAAGCCGGAAGCAGAACTGGCTTAAAAAGACGGTGGACGACATCTCTGATGTCGTCCACCTGGTACCTTGTTCTTACCGGTGTGGACTTCAGACAATAAATACTCTAACTGAGACCGAGCTTGCTCGCTTTCACTTACAGTGAGTGTTGTGTGATTACCGCATCTATATACTCCGTACTTATGACTCAGAACCGAATAATGACTTGATAGCTCTCTTGTGAGACTTATCAACTGATTGTTCGCTAATGACTTATGACTGCAAAGATTATCTTTTCGTTAGATTTTGTTCCAAACCAAGAAGGTGAGCGTACATGTAGTATGTATCACCAACCTTAAACCCTATCTCATGATAGGGTTTTATTTAAGTAAGCAAAGGCCCAAAGGGCCTATTGCGAACTTATGCCTGAATTGGCGGCTTTAGCCCGCCGCCAATTCCTAGGCGGGGAAGTCAAACGCCCAGAGAACTCAGCAGACACCAGGAATAAAACCACAAAGCAAAGGGCCTATTGTGAACTTGTGTTACTGGAAAATACAGAGAGCAGCGAGTGCTATGCTCACGAAAGCGATAGTCAACAACACTCCTTAATTCACTCAATATTTTCTCCATACAGAGCCCTAATTCGCCATTTCTGCGGCCGTATTGCCGGGCTACTATGGCTATAGCAAACCCTAAAATCATTAGTACCACTCAGGGCTTGCAATTAAATTTGTTATCTGTATAATGCATCGCACTGTCCCACGGAGGTTTACACAAGGTGCTGTAAAGCACCAATCAGAGGAGTAGTTCCACTGAGTAGCTTTCGGCGGGGGACAGCGGTATTTGACAAGACTTGCGAACAGATTTCTGACCTCAATCATTTGAGAGTAGAAACCTGTTTGCAAGGGTTTCAAGCAAGTGTACTGAATACACCTGCTTGAGATTTCATAACTCTATTCACATTCCCATAATGTGAATAGACGTATACAATTTTGCTGGTTTTTTAAAACTAGCAAGATGGTATGCATCACAGCAATAACGCATCTACTTTCCACAAGTAGATGCGAGCAACCATAGACAAAAGAACTTCATAAATTCTTTTGTCTTATCCTAAAGGAAAATAGTTTTGAAACGCGCGGCACATGAAGTACATGCGCGCATTATGTTTCAAGACGCAAGGTATTGAAGATTTATCTTCATACCCTGTCTTAAATTAGAGTTTGATCCTAGCTCAGGATGAATGCTGGCGGCGTGGATGAGGCATGCAAGTCGAATGAATTTAGATTCATGGCAGACGAGGTAGGAACACGTGGGTACGTACCCTAGAGTCAGGGATAACTTGTCGAAAGGCAGGATAATACTTGATAGTCCCTTCGGGGTAAAGATTTATCGCTCTAGGAACGGCCCGCGGGCTATCAGCTTGTTGGTACGGTAACGGCGTACCAAGGCTACGACGGCTAGGGGAGGTGAGAGCCTGACCCCCACCGATGGAACTGCGACACGGTCCATACTCCTACGGGAGGCTGCAGTCGAGAATCTTCCGCAATGGACGAAAGTCTGACGGAGCGACGCCGCGTGGTGGATGAAGCCCTTCGGGGCGTAAACACCTTTTATGAGGGAGGAATTTTATTGACGTTACCTCATGAATAAGGGGCTCCCAACTCTGTGCCAGCAGGAGCGGTAATACAGAGGCCCCAAGCATTATCCGGATTCACTGGGCGTAAAGGGTGCGTAGGCGGTGTTATTAGTCGGGTGTTAAATCCTGGGGCTCAACCCCAGAATCGCATTCGAAACGGTAACACTAGAAGAAGTAAGAGGTGAGCAGAACTCTCGGTGTAGGGGTGAAATCCGTTGATATCGAGGGGAATACCAAATGCGAAGGCAGCTCACTGGGACTTTCTTGACGCTGAGGCACGAAAGCATGGGTAGCGAAGCGGATTAGATACCCGCGTAGTCCATGCCCTAAACGTTGTCTGTTGGCTTTGGGGGGAATCGACCCCCTCCGAGGCGAAGCTAACGCGTTAAACAGACCGCCTGGGTAGTACGAGCGCAAGCTTAAAACTCAAAGGAATAGACGGGGGCTCGCACAAGCGGTGGATCATGAGGCTTAATTCGTCGATAAGCGAAAAACCTTACCAAGGCTAGAAATTATACTGCACGCTCCGGGAAACCGGAGAAGCCTTCGAGGGTGTATAACAGGTGATGCATGGCCGTCGTCAGTTCGTGCTTTGAAGTGTTCCCTTAAGTGGGGAAACGAACGCAACCCTCGTTGCCTGTTACAAGTGTCAGGCGAGACTGCTCCCTCACGGGAGAGGAAGGTGAGGATGACGCCAGGTCAGCATGTCCCTTGATGCCTTGGGCTGCACTCGTGATACAATGGGACGTACAACGGGACGCAATACAGTAATGTGGAGCAAATCCTAATAAAACGTTCCCCAGTTCGGATTGTGGGCTGCAACTCGCCCACATGAAGTTGGAATCGCTAGTAATCGTGAATCAGCACGTCACGGTGAATACGTTCCCGAGCCTTGTACTCACCGCCCGTCAAGTCAGGGGAGTCGGAAGTGCCCGAAGGCCGTCCTAGTGGCGGACTACGGTAAATTCGATAACAAGGACTAAGTCGTAACAAGGCACGGCTAGCGGAAGCTGGTCGTGGATTAATTCCAATTGGACACGTTGTCGTAGAGGCTGGTAACAGATTCTGCATTGACGACTAATTGGTCGATGTTAGGTGCCTCAATTGAGCACCTAACGAGACATAATACTCAGTTCTCTGAAATGGTATTAGACTCTTGGGAAAGACCAAGCCTGAAGGATAAGACAAAAGAGCATTTGAATTCTTTTGCAGCTGTGAAGTTATGAAATTTCGATAATGAAACCCTTGCGTACAGCAAGAAAAAAACTACTTAATATTGAGTAGTTTTTTTGTGGTTGGTCCATTCTTTTTCCTGCACTTACTTCTCCTTCATTTTATGCCGTGCCAGCTGAACTGGAGCAGGCAGGAGAACTGGGGTTGAGTGCGCAGGGATCGTCACCCATGTAGTCATTTCCACCGCCATTTTGTTGCATGTAATCAGATTGTGGTTGTGTCGCTCCGTCAAGACCAAGGCTGGAGGTGAGTAGGTTTATGATGCCCCAGAATACAATTAAGAATACGAAAGCGAGAATACTGAATGTGATGAGTTTGCGTGCTTTTTCTCGACCGTCTTCATTGGAGCTCTGTAGAACAAAAAACCGGATAGCACTGATAACAAATACCAGAAAGGCCATTCCAAATAAGAAGGGAATCAATACTCCACTGACAAACACCGTGAAGTTGCTTAGGAATTCTTGAAGTCCTTGGGCATGGGCATATGTCGGAGCAACAATAATGGCTGCAGCAAAGAGATGCGCGATATTCATGTCTTCAAGTATACAGCAACAGCGCCCAGAAAATAGATAATCCTTAGCATTGACTTTCTTACTAAGTGTGCTACTATTATTGCCAGAAAGTTTTGGTAATCAAAATGAACACTAAAAGATGAAGGAGAGTACCATGCTTAGTCCCAAAAAAGTAAAACCCGGGCACAAGTTCATTCAAGCTGTGGCTGTCTGGGGAATAACGGCAACCGCTTGTCTTTTAGTGTTGTACTTTTTTCCCCCGGGAATAGACCTCCCAGAAGTATACAAAGATTCCATTACTCGCGAGTGTATCGCCGTGGTTACAGCAGAAGGATATCAGCCTTGTGAAGAGGGAAATATTCCTTCGCGACATCATCCAATACTATCGGCTCCAGGACAGACCTACGAGCAGATTGTGGCCGCACGCAATCGCTGATACACCAGGCCAGCAAGAAATTTCTTGCTGGCCTTTTATTTTTATGAAAAATTTGCTATAGTTCTGTCCACATTGATCAGAGACAAGACGTTCGTCCTGTCCTGTGTCCGCGCTTAGCTCAGTTGGTAGAGCATTCGACTGATACTCGAAGGGTCCTAGGTTCAAATCCTAGAGCGCGGACACAGGACAGGACTTTTCTATTATAAATAAGGTGGTGTAGTGTCGATGGTTATTACCATTCGCACTTAGATATACGATACTTTTCATAATGGAACACTTTCAAAAAAAAGCCTCGTGGCTCGAACTTTTCTACGACATTGCGTTTGTGGCACTGGTTGCTCAGCTGACGTATCTGACCTACGAGCACCATCAAACTCCGCTTGACCTGATAAATATTTTTTTGGTCGGCTACACTATTTTTGTTGCTTGGTGGGCGACAACCGCCAATCGGAACTTAAAGCCCACTGAAACGACTAAAGACAAGCTCTCGATTCAAATTCAAATGGCGGGGGCTTTTCTGATGAGTATCACAATGCCTCATGTGTTTGAGGGTCAATATTTTGGGTTCTTTGCGACATTGGGTCTACTGCGGTTTGTGCAAGCAGGCATGGTGTGGAGAATGTATCGCACATCACCAGAGACGAGACCGGTTACTTACAATATCCTGCAGGGCTTTCTTGTAGCGGCTGGTTTATGGGCACTGTCGGCTTTTGTGCCACCGTATTACAATTACGTGTTTGCGTTCGCTGCTTTGGCGATTGATATTCTCACGCCGCTCACTAGAGGGAAGGGAAACAGCACTCGATATTTGCACGTACACCACCTCCGAGAACGATTGGGCCTTTTTCTAATATTGGTAATGGGGGAAAGTATGATTGTGGTTGCCCTCTCAAACACCGCTGCCTCATTGAGCATTACTGAGCCAGCCGTGGTCTTTTCGGGGTTGGGTATGATGATCGCCTTGTGGTGGCTCTACTTTGAGCATAGCAACAGACATCCGTCAGTTCGACCGAGTAACTTGTTTGTGTTTATCCATAGTCACGGTTTGTTATTTGGTAGTATCATCCTGCTTTCGGTTGGCTACAAAATGGCCATTGAGCAGATAGATTCTTTTATTGCTGGCTGGTTTGTAGTGGCGGGTGCGACCGGGGTGCTTGTGGCACTGGCATTGATTCGGCTAATGTTAAACGAAAAACTCTTTTTAGTTATACTTCGGACCGGTCTCTTTTTGGCGCTGACCGCATTGATTCTTTTTGTCGCGTTGATATACGCCACGGTGCAAGGGCTGATTACGCTTATCACCCTTCTCTTTATGGGAGGAGCGATACTTGATTACCTATTCAACCAGACTGGTCCCTCTAAGGAGAAGGAATAATTGGTGAAAAGAAAATTAGCTACTGGTTGCTTGGCGGTCGAAGTCAACAATATCTTTAACTGGAGTTTTAGCGTTTTCTTCAAGCCAGTCAGCTTGGGCGCCGAGGCGTTCAGCGGTGTCCATCAAGTCCATGGCAATGGTGTACACAAAGAGGGCAAATCCAACTACTAATATCCAGGCGAAAATGGGAAATATTTTGTAAGATTCGAGGGCTTTGTCGTTGCCGTTGGTTTTCATAAATTTAGTATAGCACTCACTTCAATGCTAGGAGATAGTTACTAGCTTTTTACCCAGATTTTTACTAGTATGAAGGGATGAATTTCAAAGACTATTTTACGGGGAAAAAGATTACCGTCATGCGCATTGGGCTGCTTGGTCGGGGAGTGGGGGACGCAGCTTTTTTAGCTGAAATGGGAGCGGAGGTTTTGGTGGTAGATAATGCGCCCCAAGAAGTAATGCAACCATCAGTTGATGTCCTTAGTGAGTATCCTAACCTTTCATTTAAATTCGGTGCGTATGACACGGCAGACTTTACCAGCTGTGACTTTGTGCTGGTCGGCGCAGGTACACCACTTGGCTCCCCGGAATTGGCCGCTGCCCGGGCGGCAAAAGTACCGCTTAAGCAAAGCGCTGCCTGGTTTACTGAGCTGGCAAAAGTGCCGGTAATAGGCGTGACGGGCACACGAGGCAAGTCTACTGTCGCACACATGATTCACCACGTCTTGAGCGAAGCCACCGGTGAAGCTATCTTGCTCGGGGGAAATGTCCGGGGGATTTCCAACCTCCAATTGCTCAAGGAAGTGAAAGAGGATTCTTTGTGCGTGATGGAGCTCGACTCGTGGCAGCTGCAAGGCTGGGGCTGGTCAAAAATGAGTCCGTTGGTTTCGGTCTTTACCAACTTTATGCCTGACCATCTCAACTACTATCAAGCCGGTGGTGTAGAAACAGCGGCCGCATTGGAATTATATTTCGCGGATAAAGCGAATATCTTTCGTTACCAAGAAGACAGTGGAGTGTTTATCACGCTCCCTGAAGTGTTTGAGCAAGCCAAAAAATTGTCCGAGGTGACTCTAGGTCAAGAGGTCGTACTAGTTGACGGCTCAGCCTTGCCAGAAGACACCCTGCTGGCGATGCCAGGCGAGCACAACCGTCTCAACGCCGCTTTGGCCTACGAAGCACTCAAAGCCGTTAGTCTCACCGACGAAGAAATCTTCACCAATCTCGCTACGTTCCCGGGAGTACCGGGACGGCTACAGATTTTGGCTGAGCACGATGACATAAAAATCATCAACGACAACAACTCGACCACTCCACAAGCCACCATGGCTGGCCTGAAAGCAGTCGGCAATACCGATGACAAAAATATCATTTTAATCGCCGGAGGCGCCTACAAAGAAATTGACCCAGCACCGCTCCTTGAGTTGATCCCGCAGTACTGCAAAAAAGTGATTCTCCTCCCGGGCACTGGAACCGACTTGATAAAAGACCAGCTAGAAGCAGAAGTAGTAGCAACAATGGAAGAGGCCGTCAAAGCCGCCCTGGCCGTTGGCCAGCCCGGCGACGTCCTGCTCTTTAGCCCTGGCTTAGCATCCTTTGGCCTATTTAAGAACGAATACGAGCGAAACGACGCCTTCCTAGCCGCCCTAGCCAACCAGGAAGAACCACCAACAGCCTAACAAAGCTAAACAAAGGGCCACCCTTTGACAAAGGGTGGCCCTTTGTCGTGATATAGTTTGAGTATGACCACTCGTTCTATTTCTTTTGCCGTTGATGAGTTTTATCATGTGTATAACCGGGGCGTTGAGAAGCGAATTATCTATCAAGATCCCCAGGATTATAAACGCTTCACGGAACTGCTGTACGTTGCCAATACGTCGGGACCGACAGACTTGAGACAAATCAGAAACAAACACGACAACGTGTACGACTGGGAGCGTGATGAGCCTCTGGTAGCAATTGGGGCGTATTGCTTGATGCCCAACCACTTCCACATCCTCCTGACTCCACTACAGGAAGCTGGAGTCAGTATTTTCATGAATAAGCTATGCACCAGTTATTCAATGTATTTTAATAAAAAATACCAAAGAAGCGGTACTCTATTTGAAGGAAAATTTAAGGCCAAGCACGTGGGGTCAGACGAATATTTAAAATATTTGTTTTCGTACATACATCTGAATCCAGTAAAATTAATCCAATCAGACTGGAAAGAGCAGGGGATTACAGATGCTGCCAAAGCCTATGCGTACGCCAGTGCATTTAAACACTCAAGTTTGTTGGATTATCAACAGCCGCCCAGAATAGAATCAGCTCTCTTGAAAAAAGATTCATTCCCAGATTATTTCCCCAGCGCTGCCAAGCAAAAAGAAGAACTAATCCAATGGTTACGCTATACAGAAGAATAAAAAACAATAACCTACAAAGGGCTAACCTACAAAGGGCCACCCTTTGTCAAAGGGTGGCCCTTTGTAGTACTGAGTCTGGGGGTGTTGGGTGTGTTTTTTGACTGCTCTGTTTGTGCTCCAAAGGGCACCATAAGCTTAAATTGCTTGCTCTATCGAAGAGATGGAAAAAATGGTATAATGTACCACTCACAATACATATGGCTAAAAAGTTAGAAATCAGCAAAATACAAAAAATCCACTTTATCGGAATAGGAGGAATCGGGATGTCAGCCTTAGCGCGGCATTTTTTGAGCGAAAAAAAAGTCGTGTCTGGTTCGGACCGTACACTGACTCCCATCACTAAAACCCTTGCCAGCGAAGGGGTACAAATCTTTGCTGAACAATCAGCGGAAAATATTTCCAAAGATATTGAGCTGGTGGTCTATACCGAAGCGATGAAAGAAGAACATCCAGAAATGAAGGCAGCCCGAGCCCTCAAGGTACCGGTGGTCAATTACTTTGAAGCACTCGGTTTAGCGATGAATCCATACTACTTGATTGCCGTCGCCGGTACTCACGGCAAGACGACCGTGACAGCGATGTTGACGGATATTTTTGAATCGGTTGATAAAGACCCGACTGCGGTCATTGGCTCACTGCGCGCTAAGACACAGAGTAACTATCGCGCCGGCAAGAGTAAGTACGCGATTGTCGAAGCGTGTGAGTACAAGCGAGATTTTTTGCACCTCAAACCAGACATACTGGTGATTACTAATCTCGAATACGAGCACGTTGATTACTACTCCTCGCTTGAAGACGTACAAGACGCCTTCAAGACTTTAGTGTCACAGGTCAACGAAGGAGGGGTGGTGATTACCGACACCTACAATATAAATATCAAACCGGTCCTTGAAGGAGCCAAAGCCAAGATAGTAAACTATCACGATTTTTTGGAGCTAGATTTACCTCTCAAGCAACCAGGGATGCACAACCGTCTAAACGCCGCCGCCGCCACAGCGGCCGCTGCTCAGGAAAAAATCTCCATACAAGAAGCCGATAGTGCACTGGGTGATTTTACTGGTACGTGGCGACGCTTTGAACATAAAGGCGAAGTAAATGGCGCTCCTGTCTACGACGACTACGCACACCACCCGACCGAAATTCGCGCCGCAATTGACGGGGTAAAAGAACTGTATCCGGGCAAAAATATTATCCTCGCCTTTCAGCCACACACCTACTCTCGGACAGCCGCTTTGTTTGGTGAGTTTGCCAAGTCCGTTGGTCAAGCGAACGAGATTTTAATTCTGCCCGTGTTCGCTGCTCGTGAAGAAAACCAAACCGGAGTCAGTAGTCGAGAGCTAGCGGTAAAGACGCTGGAGACCAATACCAACGCTCGCTACGTCGAATCCTTCGCCGCTGCCGAAAAAGCGATTTGCAAAAGCGCTGACGCTGAGTCGGTAGTGATGATCGTCGGAGCTGGTGACGTCACTCAGCTCGCTGACTCATTGACCAAATAGCCCGCAGTCATACGCGTGCTAGTGCACTGCTGGGTAGGTTATACTAATCTGACACAATTAAATATCAGTATCCAGAGAACGGAGTAGGGAATTGACCCGCCGTCAGACACCATTTCATTAGAAATAGTATCCGACGAAACTCCTTCCGCAACCATTCTTCACAGCAAGAAACGGTGCGACCTTCAACTCACCCCGGTGAGATAGATGCGTAACTCCTCTGGTGCACTCGTATGAGTGCATTTTGTGTATTAAAAAATAAACTACACCCTATGTTAAAAACAGCTGAATGTGTCTCGCCGAGTCACCCGGACAAATTATGTGACCGGATTTCAGATACCGTACTCGACGCCTACCTCACCCAAGACCCGACCAGTCGAGTCGCCATCGAAGCCGTTGGTTCACACGGAAAGATTTTTGTGACCGGCGAAGTGACCTCCAAAGCACAAGGCATTGATATCTGCGCTCTGGTCCAAACCATCGTCGGGGACCAATACGATATCTCGGTGCACGTGGTGGAACAAAGTCCGGAGATTGCTCAAGGAGTCGACACTGGCGGAGCGGGCGACCAGGGGATTATGACTGGCTATGCCACGCGCGAGACTGACACGTATATGCCCAAAGAGTACGAACTCGCGCGGACACTCTGCCAAGCCCTCTACGCCCAATATCCTTACGACGGAAAAACCCAAGTCACCCTCGGAGCAGACGGGACGATTCACTCAGTGGTAGCAAGCTTTCAAAACGCCCCTACAGCAGAGCTGTTGGCGCTCGTAGAGTCAGTGATTCCGGGCGCCAAGGCGTACCACGTCAATCCAGCCGGTGACTGGAGCGTCGGTGGGTTTGATGCGGACGCGGGACTGACCGGCCGCAAGATTATTGTCGATAACTACGGTCCAGAGGTTGCTGTTGGAGGCGGAGCTTTTTCAGGTAAAGACCCGAGTAAGGTAGATCGCTCTGGAGCCTATATGGCCAGGCGAGTAGCGGTAGATTATTTAGAAAAATATCCCGACGCACAGACGGTACTGGTTAAGCTTGCCTATGCTATCGGGCATCCCGAAGCCCTTATGGCAGTGGCCATTGTGGATGGAGTGCCAGAAGATATCGCCGGCTACGACCTTACGCCCAACGGAATCAAATCGTTCTTGCAACTAGAGACACCTATCTACAGTGATACAGCCCAGTGGGGTCACTTTGGCCGCGGGTTTACCTGGAAGTAGGCGAGAGACACAAAAAGAAAAGGCGGGGCCAGCTGGCCCCGCCTTTTCTTTTTGTTCACTAAGTGCTAGCTTTGCTATATGGAAAGTGGAAAACTATCACTCGTCGCGACCCCGATTGGCAACCTCGAAGACATGACGTACCGAGCGGTACGGATTTTGAGTGAAGCTGATTATATTTTGTGTGAAGATACCCGCGTGACCGGAGTGCTCTTAAAGCGTTATCAAATCAGCAGCCGATTGCGCCGCTACGACGCCCACGCCACGGAGCACACGCACGAAACAATCCTCAGCGACTTGGCAGCCGGGCAACAGATTGCGCTGGTGAGTGACGCCGGCACGCCGGGGATTAGCGACCCGGGAGTGTACCTAGTTCAACGTGCGCGGGCAGCGGGAGTGTTGATAGAAGTCATCCCCGGAGCCTCGGCGGTCACCGCGGCGGTATCGTTGGCGGGGATATCGGGCAATCAATTCATCTTCTTGGGGTTCGTACCGCAAAAGAAAGGTCGTGCAACATTTTTTAATACGCTGCACGAATACGAAGTACCGGTTGTCTTTTTTGAATCTACCCACCGAATTTTAAAAGCCCTGGAGTCACTCAAGCAATCGTTGCCGACGGCCAAGGTGAGTATTGCCCGCGAGCTGACAAAGCTGCATGAAGAATTATTGGTGGGGACAGCGGAAGAGATTCTGGAAACCCTGACTGACACACCGGTGAAGCAGAAGGGGGAGTTTGTGGTTATCGTAGACAACCGCTAAGAATGTGGCTCAGAATAGCCGTTATTTGGTTGTTTGTGGGTGGGTGGGGTAGAATATAGGGGTAAGATAGAGTTTCGGTGCTGTGACATCACTGGTGCTTCTAGCAATTTCTTTTAGGAAAGAAGAAATTGAGAAGTACATTCGCTATTGTCGCTACGCTCGGTAGCTCATTCATTATTTTCATTTTGTCAAAAGAAACTCTCGTATTTATTTTTGGAATCCTCCTAACCATTGTTCCGTTTTTGGGTATTCCTGAAGACTGGCGGCAATACGCTATTTTGGGTATCGGTGTCTTTTTAATAATCATGGGCTACGCCCTCAGGCGCGGCGTGTACCTCAACCGCATCGACTACGGAAACGGCGAGCGGGGCTCGGAGGCGTTTATTGAAACAACCAGCACCCTTTTTGAGGAAAATGAGTTAAAATAGAAGCATGAAGTATATTGGTCCAATTCTTGTTGCCAGCGCGTTTTGTTTCGCACTGGTCGTTTTATTACCGCACGGGGTTTTTGACGTCCAGTCCGACAGTACTGTCTCAGCGAAGCAGGAAGTGAGTGATCAAGACGCTATTGTCCCGAGCAATCTCACCCCAGCCGTACCAGCGGTAGATAATCGCCCAGTCGTCCAGCACGTACCCCTGCCCGAGCAGGTAAAAACTATCTACATGACTTCATGCGTGGTTGGCACCCCGAATTTTCGTCAAAAGCTCGTAAAGCTCGTCCAAGAGACCGAAATCAATTCAATCATAATCGACATCAAAGACTACTCCGGTACGATTTCCTTTGCTCCGCAAAACCCCGCCTGGCAGCCCGCGTGGGAAGAGGCGCGCTGTGGTGCCAGAGACATGCCCGCCTTTATCCAGATGCTGCACGACAATGACATCTATGTCATCGGCCGAATTTCCGTCTTTCAAGACCCCTTTGAATCGGTACGCTCACCCCAGTGGGCCGTCAAAAAAGCCGATGGCGTCACCATCTGGAAAGACGGCAAAGGCCTATCGTTTATCGACGTAGCGGCGACCGGGTACTGGGACCACCTCGTAGATTTAGTCGTCGACTCATACAACATTGGCTTTGATGAATTAAACTTCGACTACGTCCGCTACCCGAGTGATGGCAACATGCAAGATATTTCTTTCCCGCTGTCACTCGCCTCAGAATACGGCACCGACAAACAAGCTAATCTTGAAGCTTTCTTCAAATACCTCAGCGAAAAATTAGCGCAGCCAGAACGCTTCGACGCCGTGCGCCACGAAAACACCGGCCGAGCAACCACTACGCCCTACACCTCCGCCGACCTCTTTGGCATGACCACCACTAACTTCGACGACCTGTCTATTGGTCAGGTGCAAGACCGCGCTGCGCCGTATTTTGATTTTATCGCTCCGATGGTCTACCCGTCGCATTATCCCAACAACTTCTTAGGGCTGGGTGACCCCAATGATCATCCGTATGAAGTGGTCAATCACGCCATGCAAGCTGGAGCAAATCGTATGCGAGCTACCACCACCCCGATGCAAGGATTTTTGCATGAGCCCGTTACGGTCACCAACGCCAGTGGCACCGTCTCCTTTACCGGCCAATACACCAAACCAGCCTATGGACCAGAAAAACTCCGCACCTGGATTCAGGACTTCGACTACGGGGGAGTCTACGACGCAGCGGACGTCCGAGCCCAGATACAGGCCAGCTATGATGCTGGAGTGATGAGCTGGATGATTTGGGCACCGAGCAATATCTACACTCAAGCAGCTTTAAAAGCCCCCGCTCCCGCTGCGACCAGCACCACCGAGCAATAGGGCACGTCCTGACCAGCGGTATAAAAGTATTGCAAACCAATCCTTTTAGGAGGGTGTGAGCTACTAAATTTTTCGCGACTGACCTACGGTATGATAAAGCAATGTCCGACGAGTCAGATAATTCAGTAAAGCTTTTTTCCTATGCAGATGATGTCCCCAGAAACGGCCAAGGGATGCTGATTCCACAAAAAAAAGCGCCGTCTTTTACTCCCAAAAACGTCCATCCCGCAACCGGCACCGTCTCTACCAGAGCCACTAAAGCCACTAAAGCCGCCCGGTTTGCTGGTGTCGCCATGGCGGTTGTTGCGTTTGCCGTTGTGGTTGCCAGCGGCTACGGGCTCATCCTGCAGTCAGGTCAGGTAGCAACTCCGATTGTAACGATCGTTGACCCAGCCAGCCAGATAATTTCCGAACTCAAGTTTGGCACCCAACCAGCGCTCTCCAAACAGAATCTGTTCACCGATACTCGCAATGCGTTTATCGATGAAGGGCTGACTTTTATAGAGGTCGATTTGACCATGCGCACCCTCCGCTACTTCAAAAAAGGCGTGCTTGCGCAAAGCGCGGAAGTCTTTGGTGTTGGCGCCCAAGGTTCGTGGTGGGATGCACCATCAGGACTCTATACGATAGATGAGAAGGATCCGCGTATCTTTACTACTACCGGCCAAGCGTACCTACCTTATGCATTGACCTTCCAAAGTAACTTCGTCATCCACGGCTGGCCGGTGTATCCCGGGGGAGAGCGTTCTGACACTGACTTTAGCGGCGGCGGAATAAAGCTTTCCGATGCTGACGCCAGGGCTTTATTTGAGGAAGTAAAAGAAGATACTCCGGTCTTGATACACAAGAGTGCAGCTAAGCCGGACACGTTTGTCTACGAGCCCCAAATCCCCAATATCGTCACCAAAGAATACTTCATTGCGGATATTTCCAACGGCACCATCCTAGCGGCCAGCGACCTCGACAAGCGGATGCCTATTGCGTCATTGACCAAGCTTATGACCGCTGTGGTCGCCTCTGAAAAAATAAAATTGGACGGGCGCATTTGGGTGGCCTCACCAAGCTTTGTGCAGTCGATGATTCCGCGTTTGTCTGACCAAGCGAGTGTCTCGGTATACAGCCTCATGCAAGTACTATTACTCGAATCGTCCAATGAAGCGGCCGAGGTACTGGCCGGGGAAGTCGGCCGGACAGAGTTCATCAAGGCCATGAATGCTAAGGCAATCCAACTGGGTATGCTCAGCACTACCTTTACCGACCCGTCTGGCCTCGATGATGGGAACATTTCGACCCTGGCCGACTTGTACACCTTGACCAAGTATATTCAAGAAAGTAAGCGCTTTATTTTCGAAATCACTGCCAACCAAATCGTACCCAGTGCGTACATTGGAGATGAGTTTGCTGGATTGATTAATTTCAATGAGATAGAGGATATGGATACGTTTGTAGGTGGCAAGATCGGCGAGACCCTCGCCGCGGGCAAAACCTCCATCTCACTACACCGGGTGAGCTTCAAAGACCAAGACCGTATCTTAGCGGTGATTCTACTTGGAGCGCAGGACCGCACCCAAGAAATAGAAGTACTTATCCAATACGTAAACGATAGATTTGGTCGCTAGTGTATACTGAAATATATGACGATGTATGATCCCGAAAAGATTACGTTCTTCGCCAAGACCGACGCCCGCGGTCAGGAAATTCCCTTTGGCATAAAAGCCAAAGATCGCCAGCGGCACATGTACGTAGTCGGCAAGACCGGGATGGGAAAGTCGACCCTGCTTGAGAACATGGCCGCCCAGGACATTCAAAACGGGGAAGGCATAGCCTTTATCGACCCCCACGGCTCGGCCGCTGAGACCTTGCTTGAATACGTGCCGGAGCACCGCGTCAAAGACGTCGTGTACTTTGCACCGTTTGATATTGATAATCCCGTCTCGTTCAACGTGATGGAAGACGTCGGTCCAGACAAGCGGCACCTGGTGGTCTCGGGACTGATGTCCACCTTCAAGAAGATTTGGGTCGATGCCTGGAGTGCGCGAATGGAATACATTTTGACCAACGCCTTGTTGGTATTGATTGAATACCCAGACACCACGCTCTTGTCGGTCAACCGTTTGTTCATCGACAAAAACTTCCGTAAGCAAGTAGTCGATCACTGTCAGGACCCGGCGGTAAAGTCTTTTTGGACCGAAGAGTTCGCGGGGTACACCGACCGCTTTGCCGCCGAGGCGCTCCCGGCTATCCAAAATAAAATCGGGCAGTTTACCGGTAACCCGTTGATTCGAAATATCATCGGCCAGCCAAAATCGAGTTTTGATATTCGAGAGATTATGGATAATAAGAAAATCCTTATTATGAACCTCTCCAAAGGGCTGATTGGCGAGACCAATGCCAACTTGCTTGGCTCTATGCTCACCACGCGTATTTATCTCGCAGCGATGAGCCGGGCGAACCTGCCCGTAGAAGAGATGCGGCAAATGCCCAACTTCTATTTCTACGTGGATGAATTTCAGTCCTTTGCCAACGCCACCTTTGCCAATATTTTATCCGAAGCCAGAAAGTATCACCTGAACCTCATCATCGCCCACCAATACATCGCGCAGATGGAAGAGGAAGTGCGCGATGCTGTCTTTGGAAACGTCGGGACGACGGTGTCGTTTCGGGTCGGTCCATTTGACGGCGAGGTGCTTGAGACCGTGTTCGCCCCGCGCTTTGAAGCGACCGACTTGGTAAACCTCGGCTTCGCCCAGATTTACCTGACCCTGATGATAGACGGGATTGGCTCGCAGCCATTCTCAGCTATCACGCTGCCACCGGTGCAACGGCCACCCGTGTCGTGCAAAGAGATGGTGATTGCGTCCAGTCGTAAAAACTTTGCTGGCCAACGAGCAGTGGTAGAAAAGCTAGTAGACGAGCTGCATACACCCAAAAAACCCGAACCCTCACCGAACAATCGACCCAGTCAGCCAGCTGGCGGCAGTTTCAATAAACCAACTGGCGGGAAAACTGCTCCCAACCCCAACTATAAAGGTAATAACCCGCACAACGCCGCTGCCAGTCCGCAAAATAGTGCGGCACCAAACGCTCAACCAAGCGCCCCGCGGAGCGCTCCCAGCAACCCACCAAATAATCCGCCAGCCAACCCACCGCAATCCGCCCCAGCCAGTCCGCCAAACAAACCATCACAGAGTGTGACAACTAACACTCCTGCTAAGCCACCTGGCGACAATCCATCAAATAACGATAATAACCACCGACCACCACCAAGGTCTCCAGCAGACCGACCCCTAAGACCACCCCATCAAGAAAAATCACCCGATGACCTACGGGCTATTTTAAGTAAGATGACGGCGGGTAATCAACCGAAAAAGGAAGTTACCCCTGAACAGCCAGCGAAGACTGAGGAAGCTGCTCCTTTAGAGCAGCCGATTCTAGCGTCAAGAGGACTGCCTGCCACCAACAACCGACCACCACAATCTCACGTAGAGTCACAGATACTGGTACAACCACAACCACAACCGCGACCACCCCATTCAAAAGCCCAAATTGAGTCTCACCCTCAGACCCAGACCCGCCCCCAGACCCAACTACCCCGAAACCAAACTCCACTCCCGAATAATCCTCGGCCGCAACCAACCCCTGCTCAACCCACCCCGCCGTCCAGAAAGCCAACCCCGCAAGACCACGGTAATCAAGATAACCGGGTAAACCAAGGTCTACCAAAAATACCAGTGAGTGATTTGAAATCAGCCTTGGCAGAAGCTTTGAAACAAGTCCAGCAGACGTCGTCACCAAAAATTATTGAAACTCCAACTCCAACTCCAACTCCAACTCCAACTCCAACTCAACCAAACCAGGTTTTTCCGCTGCGTCGAACAGGGATAGACACCCACCCGCACTCAGAAAACCCCCAGAAGAAGAGTCTTCCAACTCCAGAAAACTCAGCACCCCCCGAAGCGTCCGCAACACCGGTACTACCCACCCCAGTAGAAATATCAGCACCCGCTCCGGCACCTCGCTCGGCTCCTCAACCGGAGCTGAACGGGGCAGTACAGTCAAAATCTGATTCGATTGACCCGCAGGTAATTAAAAAAATGCTTCGTCACAATGACCAAGAACGCACGCCATTTCAATAGAATTAGGCCGTGTTTGTTGGCTTTGTTTTTTCTGCTACCCGGCGTTTGCCAGGCGGCAGTATTTTTTAATGAGGTAGCGTGGATGGGAAATTCCACCTCAGCCAATCACGAATGGATTGAGCTATACAACGACGGCTCGGCTACTGACGTAGAGGGCTGGATGCTCACCGACGGGCGGAGTCTGTCGGTTGAGCTAGCAGGTACTATTCCGAGTAATGCCTACGCAGTACTAGAAAGAACCAGTGATGAGTCTGCTCCCGGAGCAGCTTTTTTTATATACACCGGAGCACTCAATAATGGGGGCAGCACACTCAGATTAGAGACTGCTGCGGGGCAGCTGGTGGACCTGGTCCCCGGCGGAGAGGACTGGGTACAAATTGGTGGGGATAACACCACCAAAGAAACCGCGCAGTACACTAAAAAAGGCTGGATTACTGCTACTGCCACTCCGGGCCGACCGAATAAAACCCCGGCGACGGTTACTCAGACCAGTCACGTAGCTGCCACCACCGCTGCGGATGAAGCTAGTGCAGCGGGGGAGAGCGACGCCAAAACTACTCGCTCCAAAAGTAAGTCGAGCGTGGAGACCGTCCGGCTCATCCTGCCCGACATGACACTCGCCTTAGAGATAGACGCCCAGAGCGTGGGGTATGTAAATCAAACCATCCCGTTTGTATCCCAAGCCTCGGGTATCGGTAAAACGATGCTCAGCTCGCTGCAATACCAGTGGAACTTTGGCGATGGCACCACTGCGCCCACCGCCGCAGTACCGCACGCCTTTGCCTTTCCTGGCACCTACGTAGTGACCCTGCACGCAGAATATAAACGCCAAAAACAAATCACCCGCCACAAGATTACCATTCTACCCGTCGCACTCTCCCTCACCCAAAACGCCCAAGGCGATATCCAGCTCAATAACGATTCACCCTACGAGGTCGACATCTCCGGCTACACCATACAAGCCACCGAAGCCTTCATTTTCCCGCCGTACTCCATTATCCTCCCCAATCAAACCATCACCCTCCCGCGCCAAAATATAGCGGCTGCGCACCCCGCCATGCTAGCGGTATACGACACCCACAAAATACAGCTCGCCTCCCTGTTGCCAATAGTCACCAAGCGGCAACAGCTCGCCCAAGCCACTCAAGCCGCCCTCCTCTTCTCCACCCAAACGAACCAAAAACAAAATCAAACCGCCGAGGCTGGAGCAACCAATCAAGTCATCGTCCTCAGCCCATTGCTCCCAGCTCTCACTCAAGACTCTGTATCCGGGGCCATAAAAGTACCAACGAGCGACCCAAAGCCAGCTCCTAAGCAGGAGGTAGTGTCTGAGCTATCAGACCCAACACTAGTGGCAGTAAGCCCGTCGACCACCCCCACCCGCAACCAAAGACTCTCCTACGTCGGCCTCGCCATCCTCATCCTCCTAGGTATCTTCAGCGTCTACCTCACCCCACGCCGCCCTCAGGGGGATTAGGGTCAGCTGTCTGAGACGATGTTAGAACTTACTGCATGTAAAACTTAAGTATCACGACCATCTAAAACGTTAATTAAGGGGGTAAATCTGTACATCTTATCTCTCTGTCTATTGGGCTCTAAGTCTTCTAATATCCCTGCCTCTTCAAATTTACCTATTAAATTTAATAAAGTCTGTCTGTTTTTTATCCTCGAAATTTTTAATAATCTTGTTGGAGTAAAGTAAGGCAAGTCAAAAATTGCATCTAGTAAGTCATGTGCATAGGCCGAATTAAAGCTATTCAATTGCTTTCTATATCCATCACGTAGCTTAATAATCCTTCTTCCTAGAGAAGTTGCTTCTTGTGCCTGCTGGGTTAATCCTAGAAGAAAAAACCGAATCCACGGTATCCAAGCGTCTTTGTAACTAACGTCTGCTAAAAGGTCATAATAGTCTCTCCGGTGTTCTTCGAAGTATTTACTTACGACCAGCATTGGTTTAGCAATTGCTTTTCTTTGGTAAAGAAAAAGCGGAATCAGCAGTCTTCCCATTCTTCCGTTTCCATCTTTAAAAGGATGTACTGCTTCGAACTGATAGTGAGAAATTGCCAACTGCACTAAACAATCTCTTTCTAAATCATCGCTATTGAGGTAACGGTCAAAATTTCCATATAACCTTGCTATGTCCCTTGGAGCAGGAGGGACGTATCGGGCTTCTTCAATCGGAGTTCTTTCTGGAGCAATGTAGACCTGCTCTCTTCGAAAGAGTCCTGGAGCACGGTTTTTTCCTCTTACAGAAGTAAGGAGGATTTTATGTAATTTTTTTACATTGTTTTCTGCTAGAGGTAAATCATTATCTATCATATCCACCCCCTCCCTCATTGCATTTCTGTAATTAATTACCTCCCTGATATCCCTCTGTCTTTCTGTAACTTCTACTTTCTTTTCATCATCCCCAGCATCATCCTTCAATACGTCTTCTAAAGTTACTTGTGTGCCTTCAATCTTAGAACTGAGAACAGCTTCCCTTGTGAAATAGGCTCTTTCAAGATGCTTCTCCCCACCTATTTGTTTAACATTTCGTCAAGACGAGCTAGAGCTGTATGAGCTTGGGTAATCTGTTCAACTAGTTCACCGTAATCAATCTCTACCGGTAACTCAGGTAAATCAAAGGGTACTCCTGGCTTGTTGTTCATAATATTTATTCTAAATTAGATTTAGCGTTTTCTTAACTCTAACGGATTAGATTTAGCGTTTTCTTAACTCTCACTCATGATGATTATTTAAATCTAAAATAACACATATTTCTAATTTTACTACATTATCATTGTTAACCTCGGCTCCTTTTTTCCGCAAAATTCTCTTTATCAAGCCATCCGATTTTTTCGACTGAGTTCGTAAACAAACCGGAAGCGTACTTTAAGTACACTTCCAGTTCACTTTACGTAAAATATGCAAAATGTTTTAAACGTAGTCGTCACAGAGGATTTTGAGAATGGTATCGAGCAGATTTGTCTGAACTAGACACCCGCAAGAAAATAGAGAAATGAAAAAGGGGCCTTAGGTAGTTAGCCGTTTGGTCCCCTTTCTCGTCGTGATATGTACATTTTACTCCATACCAAGCAGGTGTCAAGGTCACGTTCATTGTTCCATGAAGATAATGCAAGGTTAAAGAGAACAAAACTACGGAGGTAACCATCATCCACCGCATTTGGTACTATACAGACATGCAAGACACTGTAAAAAATATTTTGGTTACGGGGGGAGCGGGGTACATTGGTTCGGCTTGTGTGGCGGCGCTACTAAAGGCGGGGCATACGGTAACCATCTTTGACGACTTTTCAACTGGTCAGCGGGACAAAGTACCCGCCGGTGCCACTATCATCAAGGGCGACCTGACTGACGCCGCGGCTATCGACGCAGCTCTGACCGGCACCAGCTTTGACGCCGTGCTGCACTTGGCGGCCAAGAAAGCGGTGGGGGAAAGCGAAGCGAATCCCTCGCTTTATTTCTCTACCAATGTAGTGGGTTCGCTGCATCTCCTGCAGGCCATGGAGCGCCACCGTGTCCCGCAGCTCATCTTTTCCTCCACCGCCGCTGTCTATCAGCCACCCGTCAGCGATGAACCAGTGACAGAAACCACTCCCACCAAGCCAGTGAGTGTGTACGGCACGACCAAGCTCATGGTGGAAGAAATGATACAAAGCTACGCCCGCACCGGCCAGCTGACCCAGTACACCATTTTGCGCTACTTCAATGTAGCGGGGGACGCCGGTCTAGACTACAAAGAAGAGCAGGCCCAAAACGTCTTTCCACTCTTGGCCGCTGCCGCCCAGACCGGTACCCCCTTTCCTATCTTTGGCACCGACTACGACACCCGCGACGGCACCTGTGTGCGAGACTACATCCACCTGAGTGACCTAGTAGACGCCCACGTGCGAGCCCTGAGCAGCACCCACAGCGCAACGTACAATCTAGGTACCGGTACTGGCTACACCGTGCGCGAGCTGGTAGCAATGTTTGAACAGGTCAGCGGCAACAAGCTAGCCGTCGTAGAGACAGACCGGCGCCAAGGAGACGCTCCGAGTGTGACCGCCTCAGCCCAAGAAGCAATAAAAGACCTAAACTGGCAGCCCCACCACACCCTGGAAGAGATGGTACGTAGTACCCTTATGTAGTTTACTAAAAAGGGAATCGGTAACGATTACCAGCTGGGTTTGGTACTATAAAGACATGCAAACAATCCCCAAGATTATTCACTACGTCTGGGTAGGCCCAAAACCGCTCCCAAAGCTAGCTCAACAGTGTATCCAAAGCTGGCGTACTCATATGCCGGAGTATGAGCTCCGGCTCTGGAACGAGTCTAATAGTCCGATGAATCATCCCTACGTTCAGGCTATGTATACGCAAGGCAAATGGGCGTTTGTTTCTGACTACATTCGCTTCTGGGCATTGTCCCAAGAAGGAGGAATCTATCTCGACACTGATACCGAAGTACTCAAGTCATTTGATGACCTGCTACATCACCAAGCATTCTTCGGCCAGACCAAAGATGAAGTAACAGCCGCCGGAGTCATCGGTGCCGTCCCTCATCATCCAGCTATAGAGGCCATGCTGGACGTGTACGAACAGGACAAAACCTTCAGCACACAGCGCACTTCACCGCTGACCGTCACAGCGGTGCTGACAAACACCTTGTACGAAGATGCGATAGTCTACGACTACCGCTACTTCAATCCCTGCGATGACGGCGAACGCTGCACGCCAGAAAAGGTAGAGCTAGCTTACGCCAACAACCACTGGGCAGAATCGTGGGTGTCATTTAGACGAACTCGCAAGCTTGCCCGTCGGTTAGGAGTGATGTCGTTTATCAAAAAACTTGTATGAAGATTTCAGTTATAGTTCCAACGTTAAATAGGCCGGAACGTGTGCAAACACTTTTACGTTCTATAGCCGCAAATACTTACCAACCAGATGAAATTATATTGGTAGAACAGGGCGATGTGGAGAAGTTAAAATTAGTAATTGAGAAATTCAATCTTATATTTTCCATATCTGTGATTTTTCAGTCTCAAAAAAGTACAGCTAGAGCAAGAAATAACGGTGCAAGAAAAGCGGCTGGTGACATATTCATTTATCTCGATGATGACATGGTGCTTGGCGAGATGTATATACAAAATGCACTCGCTTTTCTAAAAGCAAACCCAAAATCTAACGCAGTTTATGGTAGCTATACAAAAAGCGAACCAACATGGACATTTAAACGTCTGTTGGGAGTATTCTTCTTCGTGTATTCCTTCAGTGCTCGTGGTAAAGTGATGATGTCAGGTTCTTACGATTATGTTCGTGGAAAAAATCTAAATAAGATTCAATCTGTAGAATGGATGCCGTCTGGCAATATGGTTATTAGAGCGAAATTAATGCAGGAGTTTATTTTTTCCCCAAATTTTTTAAGATGGAGCTTCGGTGAAGATGTGATGTTCACGTACCAGGTGCACAAGCGCTACCCCGGTACGCTCTATTATTTGCCGCAATTAGAAGTTTTTCATAATCATGCCATTGAACAAAAAATGATACCTGATGAGGTCATAAGAATGAAAATTATCTATCGTTATATCTTCTGGAAAAAAGAAGTAAGTACTGGATCAGTGTTTGATGCGATGGCGTATATTTGGTCCCAAATTGGCTTGCTCGGATTAGACCTTTGGCACAGACAATCCTTTCATATTCTCTATGTTGCACTTACTTCCTACTTGTATTTATTTAGGTATAGACAGGGTATCATGAACAGTACAGTGGATTTTAATAAGTTTATTTTTACCAATTCAGAATAATGCGTTTCTATGAAAGAAGTAATTAAAAAAATTATACCAAGAAAAATGATTGTCGTAGGATTTGATCTGATTACCTTCGGAGCACTTATTTTCTGTTCTTTTAAATTTAGACCACTAGTTCTTAGAAAAAAAACATCAGACTGGAATGTTTTTAAAGCAATATTTGTACGTGGAGAATTCAAATTACCAATAAACATTAAACCAAAATTAATAGTTGATGCAGGGGCTTACACAGGTCTGTCCACATTATATTTTTTATCAAAATATCCTTTAGCAAAGATTATTGCAGTTGAACCAGAACAATCAAATTTCAATTTATTAGAATCACACACGGAAAAATTTCCACAAGTAACAAGATTGAGAGCTGGTCTTTGGAGTCGTAACACTTCTTTGAAGGTTATTGACAGGGGTTTAGATAAATGGGGTTTTGGCGTGCGAGAAACTAGCCCTGACGAACAGTTCGACGTGAAAGCTGTAACAGTTGATCATCTTCTCGAAATATCGGGAGTCGAAAAGATAGATATTTTGAAATTAGACATAGAAGGATCAGAAAAGCAATTATTTTCAAGTAATTATGAGTCCTGGCTCCCTAAAGTAAATGTGATTATTATTGAGCTTCATGATGATATTATTGATGGATGCACAACGCAATTGTATTCGTCGATACAAAAAAACGAATGGATTGAGTATAAAAAAGGTGAAAAGATAATTTTAGTAAGAAAGAATATTATATAAATTTATGAATATTTTTAATAAATTTCCGTTAGTTCGTTTAAAGCAGTTTCGCGATAACCCGTTTTTTGTTTTATATTACTTTAAACGCTTATTTGTATATAAATACACCTCCCACCAGCATATACCAAAATATAATGATTATAATTTTCTGTCAGCTGAGGATACACTAAATTATTTAATTGATAAGCAAGCGTCACTAGCTCGTTTCAGTGATGGTGACATAGAACAGCTTACTGGAGCTGGTGAATATCCACCAGATTCCGATTGGACACAAAAATCATCTAAACCCCTAATTCAATCTTTAGAAAAAGTACTATTCTCAAATGAAGAAAGGTTATTGCTCGCCCACGAATCACCAAGTGTTTTTTGTCTCAAGCGAAAAGAAGCCAAGAAACAACGTGTTGTTTATAATATGTGGACCGATACTCGAAGATTGCTCCATCGTTATTTAAGGAAAAATCAGACCTACGGTCATGCACACGTTTTTATTCCGAGCCACAATCCTAATCTTGATTGGCGAAAATTGCATAACTATTTTAAAAAACGTGACGTGATTATCGTGACCGGAGGTACTGACAAGCTCTTCGAAGTGTCTCTGGGAAACCGAAACTTTTTTGTTGAAGCTGGTAAAAATAATGCTTTTGAACGTTACGGAACAATTAAACAAGATTTGTTAAAACTAATAAATAAAGAAGGTTTAGAAAAAAATAAAACTCTAATAATGGCTTCATTAGGACCCACTGCTGATATCTTAGCTCTAGATTTCACTAAAGATGGGTGGCAGGTGTGGGATACTGGACACTTTTTTAAATTCGCACACGGAAAAATACTTGAAATGAGGAAGTATGAAAATAATAATAAATCACCTTCAAACTAAAAAATATATCAATCAGTATGTCTGAACTTTTTGTAAAAAAACTTAGTGAGCATTTCTCGTATAATGAAATAATACAGATATACGATAATACGGAGCGGTACTATAGTGCAGCGCTGAATATTGAAGGTGTTGAAATGCCCAAGCCGCTTTCTTTTGATGAAACTAGCATCACTTTCGCCTATGTAGAAAATCTTTCTCCCAAGGTATCTGAATTATGGTTTAAAGGGCAGTGCTGGGACAATATGCTGTGTCACAAATTAGGTGCTACACTTGGAGCACTTCATTACTCACAGAATAGTGATCTTTCTAGTGATATTTACTTGTATGGGGATTATGTGCCACATAACATTGTGTATCGCAACAGAAAATTGACACTTTTTGATGTCGAGCCGCCAATGTATCGACAATCTTTCAGCCAATTCTATCGTGGTCGTAATTATGTAGACATTGTGTCCATGCTCCTTTTCATGTTTATTGGTCATTCTTTTAAGCGCCCTTGGAACTTTTTTCGCAATAAGCAACCCTTAGTGCAGGCTTATATGTCCGGCTATACTGAAACTGCAGGTTTTAGTATAGACAAACGGCAGTTAAATTTCTATCTCAAAAAACAACTTGATTTTTGGTATTTTGATCGTGGAAGAAAGCACGGATGGATGGTCAAAAATTTGAAATATGGTTTCGTCTGCTTAGTTCTTTTTGTGCAGAAATATGTTTATAAAGCTGTATGATTGAACAAACAATAATAGAATTAACGACAAAGTTTAATCTTGTTTTGGTTAGTAAAGTTGGTCCTTTTAAGAAAGTGGGCGATATTGATTTTTTTGCAAAAAAAGCTGATGAACATCTTATAATTAAGTACTTAAATCAAAATGGTTTTGTCTATCTCAATAAACATAAGAGAGGTTTTGGAGGGGGTAAATTTATTGAAGGTGAGTACTTTCTGCTTGATTTCGCATTTGACTGTGATGTCTTCTTATCTTTGTACCCCGCTTCATCCTTTACGGAAGCTTTTTACAACGTGGTCTGGGAAGATCCATCAATCGAAAAGTTCTGCCGATATGCTTACTCTTTGAGAGAACAAGAAAAATACACGAAATTTGTGTCAGAAAATTTTGAAACCTACAAAAAATATCTTTTTGATAAAAAATATATCAATAGATCACCCTTCAAAAGAATTTTAAAAGAACAGCATTTAATCAAGGCAATGCAAAAAAATAAGTTAGCAATAATTCTTATATTTAAACGAAAGGCATTATTCAGTTTGCTCCTTCAATTTCTTAAAATTCGATTGCAAAGAATCAATAAAGGCAAAATTGTTGCATTTGTCGGGTCAGATGGTGCGGGGAAGACTACAACTATAGAATATATGAACTATGCTCTTGCATTATCTAGACCAATAAAAACTCAATACATGGGAGACTATCATTTCATGTTACATCGTTTTTATATGTGGTTACATAAAAAACACATTTTCTTTGCTCGTTTGTGCTACCCATTTTACTTTGTTGAAAACTGGCTGAGGTATCTAAAAATTAGATGGTGGAAGTTTCGTGGATACACGGTGCTCACAGATAGGTGGCCTGGACTGAACCGCCATTTACGTAAGGCGGGGCTTTTGCTAAAGCTTAACGACTGGATGTACAGGATATACCCAGATCCTGATGCCTATGTGTTTGTGTCTGCTGACCCCGAGGTGGTACACGCTCGTCGTGACGAACTTACGGTGAAAGAGATTGAAACTCTACAGACTCATATGCGAGAGCGCCTGCTTGGAAATAAAAACTCATTTGAAACATTAAATGAGAATCTCGACGACTCCTTAAATAGAACGCTGCAATTTATGTATTCGATATATTAATTATGAAAAAAATAATCTTTTTAAATCGATATAGTTTATATGATTCACTTTTGCCTGCTTTAGCTAAAACGGCTGAAGTTGTTTGCTTGTTACATGAAAGTCGTACAGATTTAAACATAGATTGTGTTCGCATGGTTCCCGTGCGATATCGAGCATTCGGTATTGCTCATTTTTTTAATAAGATATTTCGTTTACAAGTAATCTTTCCTGTATACATTGCTAACTTTGAAAGAATTCTTGCAAAGGAGGTTCCTGACGTATTGGTGGCAATTGATTTTTACCATTTTAGCTTCTGGCAGGCGCTCTCTTATAAAATACAAAATCCTGAGGTCAAGCTTGTTCTGATGAGCGAAACGAAAGCTTTCCCGAATGGATGGGTAAGGCGCACTATTTTTTCTCTGTTCTTGCGAATATTACAAACTAAACTCAATCACATAGATCAGATTACAGTTTATACGCATCAAGGAGAATCGTTTTTCAAAAAGAATTTGCCTGATAGGCACTCGGTACTAATGCCAGTCCCTATTGATGTTAATGTCTTCACTCCAAGCAAAGAAAAGGTGTGGCTAATAGAAAATACCTTAAACATACTAATGAATGCTCGCTATGCTAGTTACAAACGACACGAGGATTTGTTCTTGGCGGTAAAGAAAATTAAACAGCTGGGCAAAGCAGTGAAAGTTACTTGTATTGGAAGGTCGAATCAAAGTAAAGAGCACGTTGAGAGAATCGTTTCAGAGCATGGATTGTCACAAGAGGTTGAATTTCTCAATTCAGTATCTCAAGCAGAGCTTGTAAATTTGTACCAAAGACATGATGTATTAGTGTTACCTAGCTACAACGAAGCCATCGGAATGGTAGTACCTGAAGCAATGGCCTGTGGAATCCCCACTATTACTAGTGATACTGTGGGAGCAAATGTATATGTTAAAGATGGTGAAACGGGGTTCGTGCATCCAACCGGAAACGTCGATGCTCTTGTACAATCATTAAAAAAACTTTACGATGAAGAGCTACTAAAAAAAATGGGAAGCGCTGCTCACATTAGGATTACAAATGAGTTTACTGTCGAAATACTGCAAAATAAGTTTTTAAAGGCATTAAAAACTTAAAATATTTTTGATACTTTAGTGCAGGGTGTAAATTGTTTTTAGAGAAATTACTTTCCACGATCTCGTAGAAAAAGAATAGTCACAATTGCGCCAGTGAAAATGTGGCGAACAAGCGAAGCTGTGATGGCACCAATCACTCCAAATAAAGGTATCAGTATCAGATATAATATTACCAACACAATAGGTTCGATACTTTGAATAATAAACAAAGTCTTGGTATTAGCTGTCACGTAAAAATACTGAGTTAATAATGTAATTGGGGCAACCAAAACTAATAAACTCGCGATTTGCGAGAAAAAGATAGTGTCGGTGTACTGAGGGAGCAATACTGTAAATAGTACCGGCGCCAGTAGGCTATAAATCCCCACAAAGATAATCATTGTGGCAGTAACGATAAGAACCTTACGTAATAAAGTTTTTCTCAGTTCAGCTGGTGTTCGGGTACTGAGTTTCGGTAAGGCCAACTTTGAAATATGATTGGCAGCAGCAAGCATCTCATTCGGCAGAGCGTATGCAATAACCAATTGAGCTACTTGGATAGGGCCAGCTAAGTACCACAATATAATTTTGTCTAGATGAGTCACCCCAGTTCTTAAAGCAGACAAAAGAGATAATTTTTTTCCGTATGGAATAGCGTCAGTATCTACTGGAGTGTCAATAGTGGGGTATGTGCGTGTGGAACGCCATAGGCAAACCCAAAAAGATAGACTCATCGATACTAAATAAGTAATAAGTATCGTAGTTAGGCTACCAGAGTAGATGACGGCCAAAGAAACTGCTGTCACAGAGAAGATACGCTGGCCAGTGTGATAAAGTGCCATTCGCTTAAAATCCTTATGCCCATTTAGGTAGTCACTGTAGATTGCTGCTGAATCGAGTAGCGGTATAAAGATCGCCAACGCAAGGAAAAGTAGCGATAAGGTTGTATCTCCGGCTATTAGATAATAACCGGCACCAAGCAGCCCAATGACAGTACCTATTAACCCCCATCGCATTCGAGCTTTTAATGCCGACCAGATTGTTTGGTGAGACTGGTTTGCTACCGCTCTTGTTAGTGCAATACCCATTCCAGGCAAGGCAGTAATAGAAAGAATAGAAAGAGCCGTAAGTAAAAAACGATACTGCCCGTAGACTTCTTTTGGCAACAAGTTTGCGAATATCCAAAGCTGAGTAAATGCTAATGCGAAATTTATGATCTGACTACCAAATAACCAAGAGCCCCCTTTGGCAAGGTAGGTCATGTCGGTTTTAGTGTATTGCTCACTCCATTTGAGGATTTGTCTCACTCTATTCATATTCTTATAAAGTATAACTAAATATAGATTTATTTAGTTGTGGCAATAAAGGTCTTGGGCGGTCATTTTTTTAGGCAAAGTAAGTCCGGATGGTGTGTGTCTGATGGATTATAGGTGAATGGAATCAGCGCTTCATCTCTTAGTGTATGAATAGTGAAATGAGTAGTGAGAATATCAATGACATCTTGAGGTTTACTCCCGCAGCGCTCAAGCTGTGAGGGAATGAATTCGATATACAAACACTTTGTTTTTGCGAGGGCTGCGGTAGCGCCTTTGAGCACTTCCAGCTCATAGCCCTCAACGTCAATCTTTAGAAAATCAATCTGTGGTAAGGCGTCAGTAAACGAGTCGAGGGTGTCTTGCTGCACTGCTGTACCGGTTGAAGCGATGTGATTGGTGGTGTCGTCGGCAACAGACTCATTGAGATACACCGTGCCTGCCTCTGCACCCAGCGCCACCTGGTGGGCGGTCACTCGGTCGGAAAAATTGTTCAGAGCGATGTTCTTGGTAATAATGTTAAAAAACTTTGGAGAGGGTTCGAAGATGTGTACGGTACCAGATGGTCCGACATGTTCTGCTAGTGGAATGGAAATGCTGCCTATGTTGCCACCTACATCAAGCATCGTCCCTCCTGCCGGTGTGTACTTTTTAATCAGGTCGACATCGGTATGCCGAGTCTGTCTGTCTGCAAAAATGCTATAGACCAGAAGTGCGGGTGCAAACACCAATCGAGTATTTTTGGTATAAGAAAATGATAAACGGTAGGCGAGCGGACTATGGGCAATAAAAAAAGCTACGGCTCTTTTGAATGTGTAATAAAATCCATCACGCTGGCAGAGGTGAGTAATTTTTTTGGCTGCTGATAACATACGTGGAAGTATAACAAGACTGTCGGAAAACAGACAATTTAAATGCCTCAATTCTAGATAGAGGCGCACGTAACGAAATAAAGCAGGTGAAGCCAGGTCATCCCACTTAGCGCCAGAACGAGTTAGTTTCTTCCTCGACAGTATGGTCTAATGAAAGTAGAAGGATGCGGCGTCGTATCCAGACGGAGGGTTTTCGACATGTTTGAAACCTCAAAGCAAGAAAAGCTAGCGGCGCAACGAAGGAGAGAGTTGCAGACCATCCACACTTCCACGCAGTCAGAGATTCATCTCTTGAGAACGCTGATGTGCTTGGGTCCGGCGGGCCACGTGCAGCTGCTCGGTTCATTCCAGACAGTCAACCAAGAGGAACCTTTTGTCGGGCACTGGATAGCCGACACTACCACTTGCCACTATGTGAGCGATGGATCCACAATAGACAAAGTAGAATGTTGGGGCGGCTTTGTCATGAGTCATCGCGAGCAGTACCATATCAATAGCGTATGGGTCGGGGATACCCTCAAGCACCTCAGGGAGGTAAAAGCGACGCTGGGGATTGCGGTGGCTGATACGGCATTGCGGAGTCTGGTTAAAAATGGAGAGCCGGTGTATTTTGTTCGACCGGATTATCCGGAGCACTGCCCGGTCTACCGACTGGACACCCGACAAGCCCAAGAAGCGTGCGAAGCTGGATACAGCACTGAGCTGAAAACACCCTTTGTGAATGAAAAGATTCACGGGCGTCCGGTGCAAGCTGGAGACCAACTGGTGCTGTTGCCTCCAGACGGTGACTGGGTCAAGTCGATGCGCTTTTTCCCAGCCGACTGGCTGCCCGCAGACCAGTATCGCCGCGTCTAACAGGCAGGCCTCATGGCGCTATAGTCCCACTCACGATATATTCGCGGGTGGGACTTTTTTATACTTTGTATCCAGCGGTTTCACCCCGAAGAACCAGGGAGGAGCCCAGCAGGTGGCCACTGATTGATTTTTATTGAAATTATGGTCTAATGGCAGCAGAAGGATGCGGCAGCCGTATTCAAGTAGAGGGTTTTGGCATGGCTAGAATATCAGAAAGACAAGCAAATGTGGTACGTCAACACGAAGAGACGTTGAAAGCACAAAAGCCACTGTGGGCAGAGTCGAATCTGCTGAGAAGTCTGCTGTATGCCCAGCCAGTCTGCTACGTGCAGACGATGAGTTCGTTTCATGCCATCAAGCCAGGAGAGCTTTTTCACGGGTGTTGGATAGATGATACTGCAACCTGCGACTATGCCGGCAAAGGGTTTGTGAAAGACCAAGCTAGCTTTGACAGCGGCTTTGTCATGAGCTTTGGCGGACATTACTTCACAAGCGGTGTGTGGGTCGGGGAGACGCTCCAACACCTGACGGAAGTGAGTACCACGCTGGGAATCGATGTAGCTGATGAGGCACTGCAGAGTCTGGTTGAAAATGGGGAACCGGTGTATTTCGTTCGACCGGATTACCCACAACACTGTCCGGTCTACGCCCTGGACATAAACCAAGCTGCCGACGTGCGTGCAGCCGGGTACCAGACTGAAGAACAGAACAACGATGGCACAGAAACGAAGTGGCGTTCGGTACAGATAGGGGACCAATTGGTGCCCATGCCGCCAGGCAGCGATTGGCCCAGGCCAATGCTCGTGTTCCCGTCTGACTGGTTGCCAGAAGACCGATACCGTCGAGTGTGATTTTCACGCTCTGACCAGACAGTCCCACCACGACCCGTTCGCGGCTGGGGCTTTTTTATAATTAAAATCACCGCTGGGTTTGATATAGTAAGAGATATGATTTTGATTTCACTAGGACTTTTTATAGCCGGGGTAGGGGTCGGGGTAGTGATCAACCGCCGGTTTAATACGCCCACCGTGGCCAGTGTGTTTGCCGCTACAGACCAAGACGCCGCTGATGAGCTGCGAGCCGAAGCGGCGGAGTCGGTAGCCCAGAGGATTGAAAAACGCAAAGACCGAATACTACAGACGGCCCGCGCCCAGGGGAAAATAACCAACGACGGGGTAGAAGACTTGTTTTGCATCAGCGACCGCACCGCCAGCAAGTATCTACGCCAGCTGACCGAGGCGGGGAAGCTGACCAAGGCCGGTGGTGGCCGCGGTACGTACTACACACCCCGGCAAAAAAAGGTCGTATAGCGAAACCGCCCAAAAGAGCGAATCCCGCACATTCTAGTACAATGTGCGGGTTTATTGGTGTTTTGACCTTTTTAAACGAAGAAAAAATCACCGCAGTAAAATGTCTAGAGATTTTACCCGACCGGTCAAGGCCTTCTATTAATTTAGATCTCACTAAATTAGTTGAGAATGGTTTGATAGAGAAAAAAGGTTCAGGAAAAAATACGTATTACCAAGCAGTATTTTAGAAGCAAATAGAAGAAGCATAAAATAACCTAGTTTATCAACATATATTCCTTATTTTAAATTAAAAAGAATTATAAGAACCACAAAACATAGTTAGAAGAACGGCGAGTAATCGAGGCTGCAAAATGACGCTGTTTACCCAACACATGTCGTTGACATATATACTACAAAGTACATACTTTGTAGTATATGAACAATACAGTGATTAGTGTCAAGATTGATAAAGAAGTAAAGTTGGCTGCCCAGGCAGTGGCCAAAGGTGCGGGGTTAAATCTCAGTACGTTGATTGGTGCGTATTTGCGACAGGTCGTCGCTACCCGTCGTATCGAGCTGTATGCACCCGAGCCAATGTCACCTGAGTTAGAAGCGGCCGTCCAAGTAGTGGAGGCAGAAATCAAAGCGGGGCAGGTGAGTAAGTCATACGATGATGTAGAAGAATTTTTGACTGATTTGAAAAAAGCATGAACGTTCGTCACACCCGAATGTTCAAAAAACAATACTTGAAACTGTCTCCCAAATTGCAGGAGAAGTTTGATGAGCGCTTGCGACTTTGGCTGACCGATCCCACTAGTCCACTCCTGCGAGTGCATCCGCTGAGCGGAACCACGCCAGGGTATTGGAGTATGAGTATCAGTGGGGACCTCCGTGCCCTTTACTATTTTGCCGGAGATGAAGTAGTAGTGTTGGCGTTCTTCGGTACACACAGTCAATTGTATTAGTGAGGAATGGGTGACTGTTATTCACGGTCACGAGGCTCTTTTGTTTTTGCTCTGGATGGTGACCGCTTGACTAAAATGACCATATTGATTGATATAATCAATATGACTAATATAACTATTCCAGCCACAAAGGCAAAAACTGAGTTCGGTAAACTTATTGACTAAGCAGTTCTGGCAGTTATTTAGCTGGTTGAAATCAACAATCTATGTTACTATTGTAACTGGAAATGACTATTAAAGTCACTTCCAGTCACAAAATGGATAAAAAACCTGCAAAAGGAGAATATTTAGAGACTTTATTGAGATCACCAAAAACCATCTTTTCCACAAAAGATGTTGCTTTGTTATGGGGAGAAAACGACAAATCTACAATAACTAATCGTTTGAGAAAATATGTTCAAGCTGGGAAGTTAATTCGTGTACATAGAGGTTTTTATGCTAAGGATTCAAATTATGACCGCTGGGAATTGGCAACTCGTATCTACACACCAGCCTATATAAGCTTTGAGACTGTTTTAACCAGAGAGGGTGTAAACTTCCAATTTTATGGAAATATTTTTGTTGCTTCTTATCTTAAAAGAGAAATTAAAGTTGACGATCAAAAAATTCAGTTTGTCAGAATAAAGGATTATGTTTTAAGTAACAGTATGGGAGTTAAACATAAAGACGGTTACGCAATTGCAACTCGTGAACGCGCCTTCTTGGATAGAATGTATGTAAGTAAGGATTATCATTTTGATAATGTAACTAATTTAAATTGGGATAAAGTCTTCGAAATTTTACCAATATATAAAAATAAACGTTTACAAAAGAAAGTGAATGAATATTTTCATCAGATAAAGAAATAAAATCTATATGACATTTGATTATTCTAAACATAAAAATATATTACTCCAGATTTTGAAAGATATTTACACCGATACTTCCATTTCCCCATATTTGGGTTTTAAAGGGGGGACAGCAGCAATGATGTTCTACGATTTGCCCAGATACTCAGTAGACATCGATCTCGATCTATTAGATGAGTCAAAAGAAACTGAGGTGTTTGAAAAAATAAACGCAATTGTTGGACAATACGGCGAAATTACCAACTCACATAAGAAGAGATTTAATGTATTGAATATTATTTCTTATGACACCAGGTCACAAAATATAAAAGTGGAAGTTAATCTTCGACAATTTGGTTCTCGTTATGAAATGAAAACATTGTTAGGTATCTCAATGCTCGTAATGATTAAAGAAGACATGTTTGCCCATAAATTAATGGCCATGTATGAACGGGTTGGAAAGACAAGTCGAGATATTTTTGATGTTAATTTTTTTGCTAAAAATAGCTGGCCTATTAACAAAAAAATTGTTGAAGCCCGATCAGGAATGTCTTACGCTGAGACGCTGGTTCAATGTATTACCATGCTTGAGAAAATGGACAATAAACACATTCTCGATGGCTTGGGTGAGTTATTAAGCGACCCACAGAAAGATTCAATGCGTGCAAAGTTAAAGTCGGATACCATATTTCAGATGAATGTCATGCTTGCTGACGCTGGTGGATATACATAGAAATTATAGTAATGCACACCTATTATTTGGTAGCTCAAAGGAAATTGTGTAGGCAGGCTGACAAATACCCTAAAACCCCTAAACAACCCAAACGGTCCCCGTTTGGTTGTTTAGGGGTTTGGGTGGGTGAAAACAACGGTAATCTTGACGTTTTTTGCTCTGGATGGTGACCGCTTGACTAAAATGACCATATTGATTAATATAATCAATATGACTAATATAACAATTCCAGCAACAAAGGCAAAAACTGAGTTCGGTAAACTGATTGATGCCGCACGTACTCAGCCAGTGTCTATCACAAGAAACGGACGTTCTGTTGCGGTGATTATTTCTCCTGAAGAATATAATAAATTACTGGCTACTGATGATGCGTATTGGTGCAATGAAGCAGAGAAAGCAAAAGCGGGTGGATTGCTTGGTAAGAAAAAAAGTTCTGAGTTTATCTCTAGTGTCCTGAATAGTTAACCTAATGAGAGATATTGATTTTACAAAAAATGCACAGAAGTACATTGGCACCTTGGTAGTAAAACATCAAAAACAGATCATAAAAAATATCCTCGCCTTACGTGAAAATGTGCAACCACAGGATTCTAAAAAACTGCACGGGAGTGACTATTACAGAATCGATAGTGGTGAGTATCGTATTGTGTATGATTGGTCTAATACAGTTGTCTTTATACTGTTGGTGGGGAAGAGGAACGATGGTGCTGTGTATAAAAAACTGAAGCGTAAATAAAGAACGGCAAGCGTGAACCGACCCTTTATTATTTTGCCGGTGATGAAGTAGTAGTGTTGGCGTTCATTGGTACACATAGTCAATTATATTAATGAGGACCGGGTGACTTTGCTGCCCGTGAGTCGAGAGTAATCCATCATCGGGCAAGAAAAAAGCAGTTTTCATGGATATTGCTCGCAAATCCAGTGCAGATCAACGGCAAGTAATTGAGGCTGCAAAAAAGACGACTCTTACTACGGCTTAGCCCACCCGTCACAGCGCCGGCCGCGGTACCTACTGCACCCCAATCAAAGAATAAGCCAAAAGAGCGAAACCCGCACATTCTAGTACAATGTGCGGGTTTATTGGTGTTCGGGGTGCTACACGTGGGCTTTTTACCCTACGCAGGGCGTTGACAAGTATGTATTTAAATATATACTTAAGTACATACTTAATCAAATTATTATGCCTATTCAAAAAATCAAAGCCACCAAGACTGCGTCATTGACCGATTTGCGAGACCCGATGAAGGTGATCAAAGCGGCCGGGAACGACCCGGTGGCCATTATGAATCGCAACAAAGTGATTGGCTATTTTGTGCCAGAATCTCGCACGCATGTTTCGTATAGTTATATTGAAAAAGCGGAGTTTGATGCGCTCCTGCCGGAGCTACTGGAAGAAGAAAAAGAAGTGCTTGAATACCTAAAAGATAAATAAAGTCTATGGAATTTAGACTATTTAAAGTAACGGAGATAATTGCGTTGCATGAAGCGGTATTGAATTCCGGTGAGCTCGCCGGCTTGGCCAAAGACGTTTCGCTCGACGAAGTCTTAGCCCGTGTTGATTTTCAAGTGCACTACAACATGATTGCTGACGTGTATGAATTGGCGGCGATGTACGCGGTGGCTATTTCACAAGCGCACGCTTTTCGCGACGCAAACAAACGTACCGCGCACTCAACCATGAAACTCGTCTTAAAAATACACGGGATACATTTACTATTATCTGCGAAAGAAGTGGGTGACATCATCATCAAAACCGCGCAAGGCCAGCTCGACGAAGTCGAGCTGGCGGCGTGGCTACGCACCCAGCCGCGGAGGTAAGGGTACACTCAAGGTCATGGTGTCACCGTGACTTTTCGGCTCTGCTGGTAGTTACAAAACACACATGACAGATAAGAAAAACATCGTCGTCATTGGTGGCGGGACGGGTACGCATACAGTGCTGCAGGGTCTTAAGCGCTACCAAACCCAAGCGCACCTCTGCGCCGTAGTGACGATGGCTGACTCGGGTGGGTCGACCGGTCGACTGCGTGACGAGTTTGGTTATTTACCGGTGGGGGATGTGCGGATGGCGCTCGCGGCACTGGCGAGCGATATCGATCACCACGAAGAATTACTGCGAGAATTATTCTTGTATCGGTTTGATAAAGGCGAGGGTCTCTCGGGGCACAATTTCGGCAATCTTCTACTGGTGGCACTCACCGACATTTTGGGTTCAGAAGAAGCGGCCATTGCCGCGGCGGGGAAGTTGCTGCGGGTACAAGGAAAAGTGATTCCCGTCACGACCCAAAAGGTGCACTTGGTCGCGCAGTACGCTGACGGGCAGGTAGTGACTGGCGAGCATAATATCGACGAGCCAGAGAGGGAACGGGAAAAGTACGCTATCACTGACCTATCGACTACACCGGCCGCCGCTATTAGTGAGCGAGCCCAAGACGCCCTGTTGCAGGCCGACCTGATAGTTTTGGGGCCGGGTGACCTCTATACGAGCGTCTTGGCAAACGTCGTCGTCGACGGCGTGCCCGAGGCAATACGTAATTCTCCGGCTACCGTGGTGTACGTGAGCAATCTAATGACTAAGCGAGGACAGACTACCGGGATGGGAGTGGCGCAGCACGTGGCTGAGCTAAAAAAATATATTGGGCGAGCACCAGACTGTGTGCTGGTGAACACCACACCGCTCCCGCCAGAGCTACTACAAAAATACGCCACCGACAACGAGTATCCCGTGGAATTTAATCTCGAAGCCAATGGCTGCCGAGTGATACCCGCCGACCTCCTGGCTACGCAAGCCGTCTTGACCGCAGCCGGAGACACCCTCAAGCGCAGCTTGATACGCCACGACTCACGCAAGCTAGCACGGAAATTAATAGAGTTGTTGTAAATTACAAAGGGTGGCCCTTTGTAAATAAAAAACCAAGGGCCACCCTTTGTACCCACCCAGCTTACAGCTCGAGGATGTGACCAAACGCGTAGAAATGATTTTGGCTGTCGAGGTGCTTTTCTAGACTGGCTGGCTGGTCGAAGAGTTCAGCTCCGACCGCTGCATATATTTCTAGCAGCTTCAGGCGAAACGTATGGGAAATACCCAGCGGTGGCTGGGACTGGTTTTTAAAAGACAGGATGAAATCTAATTCTGCTTTGAGCTCCAGGTGGGACACACTGAGTTGGTTGGTTATGAAGGCTTGGGTAAACGCCTGGCGGACGGCGGTGCTGCCTTGCTCTAGGAACCGCTCTTCGCTACAAAAATCAGCCAAAGTAAAAGCTAGCTCGTTGAGCTCGGGGGTAATGGTGACTGCGGTGGCAGTGCGGCTGTCTAGACAGTCCCGGGCCCGCGCGCGCGGCGAACATAGCACGGGCTGGTGTCCACAATCTAAGGTATTGGAGTGTAGGGTGAGTGGCTCGACGGACTGCTCGAGCACCGCACAGACGCGCTGATAGCGAGCAGCCCCGGTGGTGTTGGTATACAAATCGTAGGCGAGTATTTTTTGAATGTTCATAGTAAAAGGTGTTAGAAGTATAGTATAAAAAATACGCGGCTCCCAGGGGTGCCGCGTATGGGTTTAGTAGACCGATATGGGATTGTGCAACACGGCTGCGTCATATCGATTGTACCAGCCAAGGTTGACGGTTTCATGATTGCAGACCAGCAGCTTGTCTCGTGCGGCAATTTTTGCCAAGGCAGAATACTGTGAGGCAGTCCGAATGGTCCGCCGTCTCATCTGATCGATATCGTAGACACCGATTTTCTGGTACATGCTCGCGCGCGATAAAGTGTCGTTGGTGATTTGACGATTGAGATGTCGGTCATTGGTAATCTCTTCCGTCAGCTCAGCCTCGATGCACATCAGGTCAGGGAAGCGAGTAGTCATCGCACTCACGGTCCAGCTTTTTTCTTGTAGGTGGGTTTGGGTGGTGGCGATTGACTGCTGAATTTTCAGCAAGAACTCGTCTCGGCAGAGACCTGTTTGCTGGCACAAAGCCGCATCATCAGCCTCTTGATCAGCCACTACAATCTCACATCTGACGCCGGGCACGTGCGCCACGATGGTGTCCAGAAAAGCAATGTGTAGCTGCGACAATAACGGCAGTCCACTGCCCACGGAGTGGAAGGTGTACTTACCTTGCTCGTGCGAATAGTCTGGACACGATGGAGCCACAATCTGTACGGTGTCTTGCAAGAGTGTGATGCCAATGCGGTTGACCATACTGCGGCTTTGGGAATGTGAGCCGAGCTTGGGCAAGATTGCTGCCAGGGCCGCCAGGGCCCGGTCGACTCTATTCTCGAGTCCGTTTTTGGCGGCGTACTGGGCGATAGCACTGCAGCTTCTTTTGCTAATCATGAGTGAATCCTCGGTCTGGTTTGGAAAGAACAATGTGTTTTATCTCAAAATAAAACCCGCTCATCGAGCGGGTTTTATACACAAATGAGTTAATTTAAGAATTTATAACACAAAGCCCGCACGACGAAAGATTTCGAGCTGGCCACCAAGCAGTGATTGTGTGAGTAAGTTTCATATTGACAATTACTATAGCAGTTAGAGCAGGGCGGTCAACTGGCCAAAGAGAACTAACAAAGGGCCACCCTTTGTTGACACTAAAGACCTGCAACTCTAGGACGGGGCTGGTTTCTCCCTATCTACCTCAGGTGAGCAGTAAATGATAGTATAGGCTCACTATGAAAATTGTCCTTGCTATTGGTCTATACCCACCAGAGATTGGTGGTCCGGCTCCGTATGCTCAGATGTTGGAGGCGGAGCTGCCGAGCCGTGGTATCCAGGTGGTGACGGCGCCTTTGGGCTGGGTGCGGCACTATCCAGTCGTCATCCGGCATTTTGTGTACGCGTGGAAGCTCTGGAAAATGAGTCGCCAGGCAGACGTTGTGTACGCGTTGGACCCGGTCGGAGTGGGGCTGACAGCCATGTGTGTGGCCAAGCTGTCTCGCAAACCGTTTTTGGTGCACTTGGGTGGTGACTACGCCTGGGAGCAAGGACGAGTGCGATTTGGGGTAGAGCAGACGCTCGATGTGTACACCAAAAATCGTGCCATCGCGCCGTGGCGAGTGCGGATACTCGCTTGGGTGCAGAGCTCCGTGCTGCAGCAGGCTGCGTGCGTGGTGGTACCGAGTAACTATTTGAAATCAATCGTGACGCAGTGGGGAATTGCCCCCGACAAAATTAAAGTGGTCTACAGTGCGCTGTATCCATTGGTAGTACCCAGCACTAGAGATGTCTTGCGTAAACAGCTAAACTATTCGTACCCGACCCTCGTCTCAGCTGCTCGACTGGTGCCGTGGAAAGGACTCGGGGCCTTGATTGGGGTGCTAGAGAATCTGCAAAAGCGGTATCCGGATATTTCACTGGTGATTATTGGCGAGGGAGAAGAGCGGCGCACTCTAGAAAGTCAGGTAGCTCAAAGTGGTCTGGGTGAACGCGTGCGTTTTACTGGTCGAATTTCCAAAGACGCGCTGGGAGCGGCTATCAGAGCCGCGGATGTGTTTGTTCTCAACACGGCGTACGAAGGGCTTTCGCACCAACTAATCGAAGTGATGGATTTGGGAGTGCCAATAGTCACAACTAAATCCGGAGGAAATCCCGAATTGATTACTAATGGTATCAATGGCTTCTTGATTGATTTTAATGATACGACGCAGCTGGAAGAAGCGATTACTCGAGTCTTGAGTCACCCTGAGTCGCGCGAGCGCATGACTCAGTCCGCCCGACTGCGCTCAAAGGATTTTCAAAAACAAAATATAGTGGACGAGCTGGCCAGTATTTTCAAACGCATCCCGCTGAAAAAGTAATCTTACCAAGCAACTCGTTCCCGTGGACGAACTAGCTTTATATGCACCCGAACGACCTGTATACTACTAGCAATGTCTCGCCGTGATCTTTCTGCTGCAGATGCTTCTTCAACCGCTGCATCTGAACTCGAATACGTTATTCGTAGTGAAAAGCAAAGCCTCCAACCAGAAGAAAAACGAGTGTCGGTGCAAGAGGCTATGGCCCAAGCCCCAGTGTTTCAAGCTAGTCTCGACCGAGATATCACCCGGGTGCTATTTGTTTCGCAAAATACGGCCCTCCTGAATCCGTCACAACGAACGCTCGATGGCTATCTCGATCTCGAGAGTCTTTTTGATGAAGTTCATATCCTGATATTACGACAGGGTATACCGTCGCGTACTCCGGTGCTGCGCGTGTCGGACAAGATGTGGTTGTACACTGTCTCCATTAAACACTGGTGGCAGGCAACTGCTGCCGCGTTGGAGGTCTTGGATGAACAGCTGGTCTTCGCCAATGGATTTCGACCGGATTTGATTGTGGCTCGTGACCCGTTTGAGTCGGCGAGGATTGTCTCCAAAGCGGGCCTAAAATATAACAAGCCCACCCAGCTGCACATTCTCAGTGATTACGCCGGGGGCAGTAATAAGAATAAGATTAGTTTTTGGCGACGGTTTCTTGCGCGATTCACGATTCCCCGATTTGAGAGTGTGCGTACGATGACTAGCAGCATGCAAACCTACATCCAAAAACACTTTGTGATTAGTGACGTAGCGACGCTGCCGCGTTACCAAAATTACGCTCAGTTGATGGAGTCGGAAGAGTCAATTGACCTCAAACAAAAGTATCAATCACATATATTCTTTTTGCTGTACGTCGGAAACCTTAGTCATGAAAGCACCCTGCATCGAGCACTCGACGCGGCACGGTTCACCCTAAAAAATCCCCGCGTGGCGCTGGTGGTGCTTGGCGACGGGGTAGCAAAAAGCGAGTTTGTGAAACGGTCGCGGGTTTTAGAAATAGAAGAGCAGGTGATTTTTGAAACTAGAGTGCCCGACGCGTCGGCGTACCTTAGGTCAGCACACATCTTGATAGTGACCGACACCGATGGCGACAGTGATGAACTGGTGCTCAAGGCCGCAGCTTGTGGTATCCCAATGGTGATGGCACGTAATGAAAAACGCGAAGATATTTTTATCCACGGTGAATCAGCATTTCTGTGTGACCCCGGAGACGTGCAAGCGTTTACCGACAGTGTTGACAGTTTGCAAAATAGCCCCGAGGTTCGAAAGGTATTTGTTGCAAACGCCCAAGCTATTATCAAAAAGAAATTTCACGGCAATCGGGAGCAATACAAAGAGGCATATCGCACGAGTATTGAACAGGCTTTTTTTGTCGGTGTGAATGATGAAGAATAATGCCACTGGCACCTTTAGTATGATTGGAAAAAGAATTATTTTGGTAATGGGTGGGGTAGCGGTCCTGGTAATTGTCACCGGTTTTTTGCTTGGTTCTGTAATAGCTGAACAGGAGTTGAAAGCCTATGGAGAAAGTGTGGGTACGTTGGTCGGTTTTTCAGAATAAACAGCGGTCCGCTTTGCTATACTAAAAGAATGAAAAACTGGACATTAGGTTCCATTCTCGCGTTTCTTTTAGCGGGCGGAGCGACAGGTTACACGGTCATTCAAAATAGAGACGTCGACATTTTCGAGTCGAGTGTTCACCAAGTGCAGTACGTGGTGGATGGCGACACGATTGAGATTGAGAATGAAGTCAGGTTGCGCTTGATAGGAATGGATACTCCCGAGCGGGATGAGTGCGGGTTTACAGAAGCGAGGGTGTTCCTCTTACAATTAGTCGATGGCAAGCATGTTCGGTTAGAAAAAGACATCTCGGGGTCTGATAGTTATGGTCGACTGCTGCGCTACGTCTATGTGCCGTCAAGCGACCCGCAAGCGGACGACGTGTTTGTCAACGAAGCGTTAGTGCGAGCCGGTCATGCGCGCATCATGTCCATTGCTCCAGACAATCGCTACCGCTACTTATTTGTAGCCGCCCAAGAAGAAGCTAAGCGCGAGGGTAGGGGCATCTGGGGTATGTGCGATATAGAACAAACACCACAAGAGCGTCAGGCCGATAGTGAGCCGACCGATCCGGCCTGTGTCATCAAGGGAAATATTTCTGAGAAGTCCTTCGGCCGCAATTATTTTGTTCCCGGCTGTCCCAATTACAATCGAGTGAAGGTAGACGTGAACAAAGGAGAGCAATACTTCTGCTCTGAAGCAGACGCCGTGGCCGCCGGCTTCGACCGGTCAGATTCCTGCACCAACGCATTTCAATTATAAAACCACCAAGCACCCTTGAAAAACAAAGGGCCACCCTTTGACAAAGGGTGGCCCTTTGTTGAGTGGCGGTGTCGGAAAAATGGGCCACTGTCTTTTGTATTCATACCTAGTAACTTTATAAAGCTTGTAGAACTTTATAAAGTTACGTATACTAAGTAATAATGGATTATCAGAACAAACTAAAACTTATACAGTCGTATAGTCACACTACACAAACCCAGCTGGCAAAAATGCTTGCAGTGTCTTTCCCGACCCTCAATAGCTGGTTACACAAAAAAAGTCAGCCTCGCCAAGGGGCGCTTTTGCGAATAGATGCTTTATATATTGAATATGTAGGTAATCTTGAGATTGATAATCAGGCTCTGATTCAGAAACATACCCAACTCTCAAAACTCAAGAAAAGACGTCCAGACTCGTATGCTCTATTGATGTCTCGTCGCGATATTTATAATTCTTTTCTGCTTGAAATGACCTACCACTCCAACGGTATTGAAGGGAATACGTTTAATGAGCCGGAAGTGAAAGCGGTTTTGTTTGATGATGTAACGATTCCAAACAAATCAGTTCTTGAACACCAAGAGGCCAAAAATCATCAAGCTGCACTTGGTTTTGTGATGAGATGGCTAAAAGATGAGAAAAGAAATATAACCGAATCGTTGATTAAGAAAATCCACGAGATTTTGATGAACGGTATTATGTACAATGCGGGACAATACCGAACCCACAAGGTGCGGATTGCTGGTTCACTGGTCGCCACGGCCAATCCACAGAAGATTGAAGAGAATATGCGAACCTTTATAGAGTCTTATAATGCCGCTCCGCAGGATGTCGTGTTTCATATTGCTCAAACCCATGCCCAGTTTGAACAAATCCATCCATTTACTGATGGAAATGGCCGGGTCGGTCGGTTGTTGATACTGGTGACAGCCTTACAAAATGGATACGCTCCAGTTTTAATTAAAAAAGAAAAAAAACTGGCGTACTATAATTGTCTACAGGAGTCTCAAATGAACGGAAACCATCTTCCGCTCGTTGCTTTTATGTATGAAGCGCTTTTTCAAGGATACGAGTTGTTGGAGGAATAGATGAGCGGTCTGAGGTAATTGTGCCTATGCACTAAATTATTTGGCTCGTCTAGGGATTCACACAAACCCATCCATGATATAGTTTTCCGCATATGAAAGACTTTTTGAAAGCAGTGGTGTTTGCCGGACTTTTTGCGGTCCCGTTTCTCACCCTTTACGTTGCCAATGACTTCTTTTTCCCGTTTATTACTGGTAAAAACTTCGGGTTTAGAATCATCATCGACATAGTATTTGCCGCCTGGATATTATTAGCGCTGTACGATGCACAGTATCGACCGAAGTTCTCGTGGGTACTAGGCAGCTTTGGGATACTACTGGTAGTGATGCTTGTTTCTAACCTACTTGGAGAACATCCTTCATCCAGCTTCTGGAGCAACTTTGAGCGGATGGACGGATACGTCTCACTGGTGCACACCTTTATGTACGCCCTGGTATTGGGCAGTGTGCTGACTACTAAGAAGCAGTGGTCGTATTTGCTTAACACCTCGTTGGTAGTAGCTACTATTGTAGCGTTCCAAGGGTTGCGGCAGTACTTTGGACTGACTGAAGGGAGTAGTCGTATCGATAGCACGCTGGGCAACGCCGCGTACATGGCGGTATACATGCTCTTCCACATCTTTATTGCTTTTTGGCTGTTTGTGGGTGCCAAGGATACGTTTCAAAAAGTCGTATATGGCTCACTCGCGGCGATGTTTATTTTTGTCTTGATAGAAACCGGGACTCGGGGGACAGCGGTCGGTTTGGCGGTGGGAGTGATGGTTATGTCCGCGTACATAGGATTGTTCGCCAAGCAATTTAAGCAGTATCGAAAATACGCCCTGGGCGGGTTTGTCGTACTGACAATTGTTATTGCGGCGTTTATTGGCGGGCGTGACTCGGCCTTCATCCAAGAGAGTCCAAACCTCGCCCGTATCGCGAATATATCGATTGAAGACTTGGAGATTCGCGGCATCATCTGGAGTATGGCTTGGGAAGGAGTCCAAGAGAAACCTCTGTTGGGCTACGGACAAAGTAACTTCAACTACGTCTTTAACGAGTACTACGACCCGAGACTGTATGCCCAAGAGCAGTGGTTTGACCGCTCACACAATATTTTCTTTGACTGGCTGGTCACGGGAGGATTCTTGGGTCTCTTGGCTTACCTAAGTATCTTTGCGGCTGCTGTCTACTACCTGTTTATTCAACCCTTCCGCAAAGATGTCCCCGAGACATTCACTGTTATTGAGCGAGGAATTTTACTCGGGCTGCTGGCGGGTTACTTCACCCACAACTTTGTAGTGTTTGATAATATCGTCAGCTACATCTTCTTTGCGATTACCCTTGGACTCATTCACCAAAGAGTGGCGAGACCAGTAGAAAAAATCCAGAAGGCAAAAATCGATACCGCCATTGTTTTGCAGGTGGCAACGCCAGTAGTAGTAGCAACCCTGGTGGCCGTATTCTATTTCGTCCATTTGCCGGGTATCCAGGCCGCTGGAGACGTGATTGATGCGCTGCGGGAGTCTGACCCCGAGTCACGATTAGAAATCTTCCAAACGGCCTTTGCGAGAGAATCGTTTGCCCAACAAGAGCTTACTGAACAGCTGTCACAGCAAGCTATGACGTTTGCTCGCGATCCAAAAGTGCCGGCTGAGATCAAAGACGCGTACCTAGCAGAAACCCAAAAACGCCTAGAAGCCCTCGAGGTGCAGAAGCCCGGTGATGCGCGGGTTCATGTGTTTATCGGCAGTTACTATCGATCTATCGGTGACTTAGAAAAGGCGGAGCAGCAGATGCAAAGAGCACACGAGCTGTCCCCTGAAAAGCAAACGATTATTATTCAGCAGGGATTTATTGAGCTGTCGCGTAGCGATAATGCAGCCGCGATGGAATACTTCAAACAAGCATTTGAGTTGGATGAACGAAATCTAGAAGCTCGAGAGTACTACGCCGCCTCACTTTTTTACCTTGAACGAGGTGATGAAGGAGTGGCGCTGATGGACAGTCCCAAGGCGGAGCGTCGCTTTGCAGCCAGTGATTTCATCATCAGTACAGCCAACCAACAAGGTCGAGCCGACTTCGCCGCAGAGCTTTTTGAGATACGGACGCAAACCGCACCAGACAAGCTGCAGAGCTGGCGGACAGAACCGCAAACCTGGGCGACACTCGCGTTTTTGTACTACCAACTGGAAGACTCACAGAAAGCCATCGCTACTTTAAATGCTGCGACCGAGGTAATCCCCACCTTTGCTCCGACGGCTCAATGTTTCTCCAACAACATTGAAAGTGGCAATGACCCACAAGAGGACTGTTAAGACATGTCAATGCTCGTTACTCCACAGGTAGCTCTCGCAGCACACACCACCTTAAAAGTAGGTGGAGTGGCTGATTATTTTGCGGTGGTGACTACCAGAGAAGAGTTGCAACAGGCACTGCAGTTTGCGCGACAAACGGCAGTGCCTGTCTTTGTGCTCGGCGGCGGTTCCAATGTTTTATTTCCCGATGCGGGGTATCGGGGTCTGGTGATAAAAAATTCTATCCACTTCCGTCACGAGGTGGTGGAAGGAGAGTCGGTACTGGTCACCGCCGGAGCTGGCGAAAATTGGGATGCCTTTGTGGGAGACATGTGCGCCGCTGGCTACTGGGGAATGGAAAACCTCAGCGCTATTCCGGGCACTGTAGGTGCGACGCCGATTCAAAACGTCGGGGCCTACGGGGCTGAAGTCTCGGAGTTGATTACTCAGGTGACGGCTATCGACAAAGAGACGGGTAAGGAGAAACAGTTTACTCAAGTGGAGTGTGGGTTTGGGTACCGTGATTCGTACTTTAAATCAGTGGCGGGGAAGCAGTGGATAGTGGTCGCTGTGACCTTTCGGCTGAGTAAAAATCCGCAACCAAATTTTCGGTACGCTGATTTGCAGTTGTTAACAGCGATCAAAAATATATCAGCGGTGGCAGTAAGAAATGCCGTACGGGACATTCGCTCTGAGAAGTTTCCCGACTGGAACAAGGTCGGTACGGCGGGTTCCTTTTTTAAAAATCCGGTTGTCACTGAGGCTGACTACTCGAGGCTCAAAAAATTGTATCCTGATATGCCAGCTCATCAAATCAGCTCTGGCGACTGGAAGCTTTCGCTGGGTTGGATACTGGACAAGGTGTGTGGCCTGAAAGGTTCTTGTACATCAGGCGTGTGTTTGTATCAAAAACAGGCGCTAGTGCTCACCAATACCGGCTCGTCGTCTACAGCCATCCATGTGTTTGTCGCGTCAGTAATAAAAAAGGTGTTTGAAAAAACGCAGATTACTATCGAGCCCGAAGTATTGTTGGTAGAAAATTAATTTGTTTATAAAAACATTATCCCCACATTTGATTGCTCAATTGAATTGTACATAGTGCCGTAACGGGACATAATAAAAGAAAGCAAAACTTTTCTCTCTGATTTGTTCTTTAAAAAAAGAAAGGGGTTGCGGTCGAATTTTATAAGCTATCTTTCATCACAAAAAATATGGCAACAACAAAAAAGAAAGCCGTAAAGAAGCCGGTCAAAAAAGCTGTAAAGAAAGTTGTAAAGAAAGCAGTTAAGAAGCCCGTGAAGAAGGCGGTGAAGAAAACTGTGAAGAAAACAACGACTGCTAAAAAAGCAGTAAAGAAGACAGCGAAGAAAGCAACGAAGGCCGTAAAGAAAACTGTAAAAACTGCCAAGAAAGCTACTAAAAAGACAGTCGCAAAAACTGCCAAAAAAGTAGCCAAAAAAGCCGCCCCGAAAAAGAAAAAAAAGTAATCACCGCGGATTCGGTTCGCCGTCTACGCGTTAAATTTATTGCATAATCACCCAATTAGGGTGATTTTGCTTTGTATTTTGTAAATCTGATATATACTAAGTCCCATGTCATTTTTGGATAAATTTTTTGGACCAACCTACACTAAGGAGCTGAAAGAGATTCAGCCTCTTGTTACTACTATTAATTCTTTAGAAGCGGAAATAGAAAAGCGGACAGACGCAGAGCTGATTAGTTCGCTAGCGGCACTTAAGGAGCAAGTGTCCGATGCAGCTTCGTTAGATGTGGTACTGCCGGAAGTATTTGCTTTGGTGCGTGAAGCCGCCAAGCGAACAATGGACTTGCGTCACTACGACGTGCAATTGATTGGTGGAGTCATTCTTCACCGCGGGAAGATTACTGAAATGCGGACGGGTGAAGGAAAGACTTTGATGGCAACGTTGCCCGCGACTCTTAATGCGTTGGCTGGTAAAGGCGTACACATCGTTACCGTCAACGACTATCTGGCCCGTCGAGATGCGGTGTGGATGGGGCAGATTTATGCGGCGCTGGGATTGTCGGTCGGAATCATAAATCACAACGAATCATTTTTATATGACGCCGGACACATGGAAAAAGATGCCCAACGCGATGAAGAGGGTTCGTATAAAATCGTGTATGACTTTTTGCGACCATGTACTCGACAGGAGTCATATGCGGCAGACATCACCTATGCTACTAACAGTGAGGTAGGCTTTGATTTTCTGCGAGACAATATTGAATACGAACCTGAACGTTTGCGACAGCCATATCACGCCTACGCTATCATAGACGAGATTGACTCGATCCTAATTGACGAGGCCCGAACGCCGTTGATTATCTCGGCCCCGGCAGATGATACTGAAAATCTCTATCCAACCTTTGCGGCGATTGCAGCGCAGCTCAATAAAGAAGACCATTTCGCGGTTGATGAGAAGCTTAAAAGTGCCACCCTTAGCGACGCCGGTATCGAGATTGCCGAAAAAATGCTTGGTATTGAAAATATCTATACAGAAAAAGGAATCCGCTACGTGCACCACCTAGAGACCGCAGTGCGCGCTAAGGCGCTGTTTAAGCGCGATAAAGAGTACGTAGTGCGTGAGGGTGAAGTAGTGATCGTGGATGAATTTACCGGTCGACTCCAACCCGGCCGTCGGTGGTCAGAAGGACTGCACCAGGCCGTGGAAGCCAAAGAAGGAGTGCCGATTCAAAAAGAATCCAAGACTTTTGCTTCGATTACGTATCAGAATTACTTCCGTATGTACGACAAGCTGTCGGGCATGACCGGTACGGCTATTACTTCACAAGAAGAATTTTTTACTGTGTACGACCTGGAAGTAATACCCGTCCCGACCAACGCAGAAGTACAGCGATTAGATAAGAACGATTTGATTTACCAAAACGAATCAGGAAAATTCAAAGCGATTATAGGTAAGGTGAAAACCGTGCACGAAACGGGCCAGCCGATTTTGATTGGTACCGCTTCGATTGATTCCAACGAACGCCTCTCCGAAGCACTGCACAAAGCCGGAGTGGTACACGAAATGCTCAACGCGAAAAACCACGAACGAGAAGGGGAGATTATTGCGGCGGCTGGACGTAAGGGGGCAGTGACATTGGCTACCAACATGGCGGGACGAGGAGTAGACATCAAGCTCGGTGGGCCGGATGCTACCAAGGAGCAGTCGCTAGAGATTAAATCGCTGGGTGGTCTATACGTGCTAGGTACTGAGCGACACGAAGCTCGCCGTATCGATAATCAGCTCCGTGGTCGAGCTGGACGACAGGGAGACGAAGGGGAAACGCAATTCTTCGTTTCCATGGACGACTCACTGATGCGAGTCTTTGGTGGTGCGCGGGTGCAAGGACTGATGGGCACCTTCAAGATTCCCGAGGATCAGCCCATTGAAATGGGGATGATTTCCCGAACACTCGAAAGTGCTCAGACGAAAATCGAAGGGTTCCACTTTGACTCACGAAAGCAAGTACTGGCCTACGATAACGTGCTCAACCAACAGCGCCAGGTTATTTACGGGCGTCGAAGAAAGCTGCTCCAGGGCGACGCAGAAGAGATTGAAGCCGTGCTCCAAGAACTGTATGTAGCCCATCCAGAAGCTGAGACAACCATCGCAGCCAAAAAAGCTGAGTTTGGTGACGAAACATTTACTGATGTGTTCCGTCGACTGTTGCTCCAAATGACCGATATGTTGTGGGTAGAACATCTAGAAGTAATGGGCTTTACTCGTTCCAGTGTGGGTCTGCGAGCGTACGGACAGCGTGACCCATTGATTGAGTATCGAAAAGAAGGTTTGCGGTTGTTTAAAGAAATGCAGGATGTGCTGCTCGATCGCGTGGCTGAAGTACTGCCCCGGGTCCAGCCTCAAGAGATTGCAAAAGCCGAAGCTCAGCGCAAGGAGGCTGCTCGAGCTGCTCAGGATGCAGCCGGAGTGACTGGTGTGCGGGCGGTAAAGTCTGCTGCTAAGCAAGAACCTGTACAAAAAGAGTCACAGTATGCGCGTAATGATATAGTTACTATTACTGATGGTTCACAGACTCTAGATTTGAAGTTCAAGAAAGCCGGGGAGCTGCTGGCTAATGGATGGACTATCGTGAAGAAATAATCACACTCAATCTATGCTTTTAATTTACCGGTTACTATTTAATACGCTCGGACTGCTTGTGATAGCAGAGTTTATCGCTGGGATTAAAATAGACGGTTTTTATGCTGCGTTGATAGCAGCGATAGTATTGGGTATTCTCAATACTATTGTGCGACCGGTATTGTTTATTTTGACGCTGCCGATTACTATCCTGACGCTGGGCTTGTTCACGTTTGTTCTCAATGCCGCCTTGTTTCTTTTTGCGGCGTCTTTCATACAAGGGTTCTTCGTGAGCAGCTTCTGGTATGCCCTACTTGGTTCGCTACTGATGAGTTTGGTGAGTACGCTCGGGAGCCGATTCCTGGCTAAGCCGACCCAACCCAAGGCTGCCACCTACAAGGAAGTGAGGGAGGGATAAAGCACAGAGAGATTGAGTGTCTAAGTAAGAAACAGCCACTCGGCGCCTCCCAGCGCCAGGTGGCTGTTTTGATTCACGATGTCTCAAACCAAAGTCAAACAAAGGGCCACCCTTTGTCAAAGGGTGGCCCTTTGTTTATATGCGTGCGCCGGGCAGTTGTTTTGTTTGGGGTGGGGCAAACGAATACTATATTGCATATTCTTCCTGACTGGGGTACTGTTCTTCTACTATGTTTGTAGACGAACTCACAATTTACGGAAAAGCAGGCAACGGCGGCAACGGGGTTGTTCGGTGGCGCCAAGAAAAATACCATCCCAATGGAGGTCCAGCTGGAGGTAACGGCGGAAACGGAGCGGACGTATACGTGCGGGCAATTAAAGACCTAAACCGTCTGTCTAAGTACACCGGGAACAATAAGTTTGAAGCTGTTGAGGGAGAGGCTGGTGGCAACAAAAGTAAGCACGGCCGCAACGGAGAAGATTTATATATTGATATTCCGGTCGGCTCTAAAGTAACTGACATCAAGCGCAAGCGTCACTTTGAATTAACTGAGATTGGTCAGACCCAAAAAATCCTCAAAGGCGGAAACGGTGGTCTGGGCAACGAGCACTTCAAGTCTTCTACCAACCAAACTCCTGAAGAATCAACCGACGGAATTCTCGGCGAAGACGGTGACTTCTTAGTTGAAGTAGCCTTGATTGTAGATATCGGTTTTGTCGGATATCCAAACGCGGGCAAGTCTACATTGCTCAACGCGATGACAAACGCCACTTCTAAAATCGGTGCGTATCCGTTTACGACGCTCGAGCCACACTTAGGTGAACTGTACGGATTTATTCTGGCTGACATTCCTGGACTGATTGAAGGTGCTTCAGGAGGGAAAGGTCTCGGACACAAATTCTTACGGCACGTTTCGCGTACCAAGATGCTTCTGCACGTAGTCTCTCTAGAGCAAGAAGACCCGGTTACTGCGTATTACACCATTCGTAAGGAGCTGGATCAGTACGACACCAGTTTGTCAGCCAAGAATGAATGGATTATTCTCACTAAGAATGACCTTGTAGAACAGTCTTTTACTGACAAAATAAAAGCGGAGCTTGCCAAAACTGACAATCGTGTGCTTGTTACCGATGCAGAAGACGAAGAAACGTACAAAACACTGCGAGATGCGTTGGTGATTCATTTGCGTGCGACCTACAATAGTTAGTAGCTAAGACTAATAATTTTCATAGCGATATTTCATGTCTCAATCTTTGGTTTGAGAGCTTCGGTCTGGAGATTCGTGCCGAGTTGTCTACGAGAGAAATGCTGATGCTTGTCAGTCATTTGCGATAAACGTACAATAGTAGGTATCTTATTCTAATAATTTTAATGCTGTTATGTCGTATACAACGACCATTGGTTTGGAAGTTCATGCTGAGCTAAATACTAAAAGTAAAATGTTTTGTGGTTGTAAAAACGAACCACATGACGCGGAGATTAATTCCCACGTGTGTCCAGTCTGCATGGCGCATCCCGGGACACTGCCGGTCCCAAATAAAAAAGCTATCGAGATGGTGTACTTGTTTGGGCGAGCCGTCGGAGCTCAGGCGGCAGACTTCTCTGAGTTTGATAGAAAGAATTATTTTTATCCGGACATCCCAAAGGCATATCAGATTAGTCAGTACGCCTATCCATTTTTGACGGGCGGAAGCTTGGAGTCAATTGAGCTCACTCGAGTCCACCTCGAAGAAGACACTGCTCGCAGTCAGCACGACAAAGGAAGTGAAAGTTTGGTCGACTTCAACCGAGCCGGAGTGCCTTTGATGGAGCTGGTCACTGAGCCGGTCATTCATGACGCTCAGACCGCTGGCAATTTTGCTCGCGAGCTCCAACTGCTGTTGCGAACTCTGAAAATTTCTACTGCCAACATGGAGAAAGGGGAGATGCGAGTTGAGGCGAATATCTCAGTCAGTAAAACTGAAACATTTGGAACCAAAGTTGAAGTCAAAAACATTAATTCGTTCAAAGCCGTTGAAGCTGCAATCGACTATGAGATTAAGCGACAGATTGAAATCCTCGAGAACGGAGGCGAAATTTCCCAGGAGACCAGAGGGTGGGATGACAATAAGTCCCGCACATTTTCCCAGCGGACAAAGGAAACTGCCAAGGACTACCGATACTTCCCAGACCCGGATATCCCCAAGATTCTATCCTCACAAGACGCAGCCTTCTCTTCAACTCGTTTGGACGAGATAATGCCAGTTCTACCCAGTATCAAAAGAATATCTTACGATAATCTCGGATTGGCGAGTACTACTGTAGAGGTCATTATCGCCGACGAAAACCTAGATGAATACTTCACCGCGTTGACAAATCTAACGACTGATACAGACATAGTAAAACTCGCAGCCAACTATCTGACGTCTGATGTGGTCTCTCTACTGAGCTCTTCGCAGTTGAAACTTGCAGATCTTAAGAGTACTCATTTCGTGGAGCTGCTTCAATTGGTAAATGACAATAAAATCGGCTCTCGAGTGGCGAAAGATTTGCTGCCTGAACTGTTTGGCTCAGAGTCCTCACCACTGACCATAGCAACTGAGAAAAATTTGCTGCAAGTTTCTGACTCTTCGGCCTTGGGTCCGATTATTGAACAAATCATCGCTGACAATACTGAGGTGGTAGAGCAGTATAAAGGCGGGAAACAAGCTTCCATGCAGTTCTTGGTTGGACAAGGCATGAAGTTGTCTAAGGGGGCAGCCAACCCCCAGATGCTACGTGACGAGATTGCTAAGAAGCTATCTTAAATAATATCTCGGATAGAAGAGCTGCTGTATACACAAGGTGCTTAGCAGCTTTTTTTGTTATCTCTGCTAGAATAGGAGCATGGACAAAGTAGTTCTCGATGGCGTTGAATATGTAAAGGCCTCTGCGGCAGCCAAGCAGTTTCATTATACTCCTGATTATGTCGGTCAGTTGTGTAGAGCAAAAAAGGTCGACGCGAGATTGGTAGGAAGGACCTGGTTTGTGAACCCTGAGTCACTTAATGGACATAAAAATGCCACACATCAAAAGCCCATCGAACCAGCAAAGAATAGCCTATCGGATGACTATGCAGCTAACAATATAGAGATAAAACGGGTAGAAGTGAATGCCCCGTTGAAAAATAAAACAGCTAAATCGGCTATTTTTAACTCCATCCATCCAGCCACACTAGTACCCATAAATAAAGGTCCTGCCACAGCAATTTCGTACCACACCGATGCAGAAACGTTGCTACCAAACTTAAGCTCAAAAGCAGAGCTCACTCCACACCCCGAAAGTAATGTTCATGTTCGGTCGAGCACAAAAAAATATCTGCATATTGAGCCAGCCTTCGCAAAAAAACTCAAAATCAGCAGTGAGAAAAACAAGCATACGTCGTTCACGTCTACTGACCTGCCTGACGTGGCTTTGTCCGGAAAACTGAGTGTTTCAGCTTACAATGAGAGAATTGGACAACCGTATAAGAAAACAGTACCAGAAGACACTCTGACGCCCGCAGAGCATCAGCCAAAACTCGCTCCAAGCTCAGAAATATCGTTGGCAGTTCAAGGGCAGATAGATGAAGAAGTAAATTTTCCCATGAATAGTCCACTGTCAGTTTGGATTAGAATCATGCCGCTGCTGGTCACTTTGATAGCAATCGTCACAGCAGCTGCGCTGCTGTCGGCTGTGTCAGAAATTACGGTCACTCAAGCAATTTCCACAGCAAGGTTCATACTTGATATAGATTATTTCTCGCAGCTCTTTGCTCGATAAACTGTGCATAATCCACACGAGTTTTATGAGTTTGGCTATATATTAATAGTTAATCCGTATGGCCTTTGAAATTGAAGCTGCTGGAAAAAAATTGACCTCCATCAAGGAGGCATGCTCGGATGTTACTTACTCGCGCGACTACGTCACGCGTTTAGCTCGGGAAGGGAAAATCGTAGCTTCGCTGATTGGTCGGCAATGGTTTGTTGATCTTGATTCCTTGAAGAACTACGCCGCTCAATCTCAGGTCGAATCTAAATTACGAAAAGCTCAACTCAGAGAAGAACGAAAACAAGAACAACTCTTCTACAAGACAAAAGAACAGCAGCAAGCTACACATCAGCAATTTGCCTCATCGGTTCGTACTCGAGCGGCGATGGCGTCTGGTTCTGTGTTGGCAGTGGGTCTAACCTTGGGTGTGTTTGGATACACAGTATTCTCGACTCCTTTTAATCTGAACCTTGTACTGAGCCTTCCACCAAGCGGTGTGACCCAAAGTTCTCAAACCGCGGTTAATGCAAACTCGGTGCCGACACAGGACAACGTAACAAAAAACACCAAGAATCTTGCCCCTCAATTTTCTACGAAGGAAGTCGAAACCTTCGAGTTTCCTGAAAACGGCATCTTAATTCTTCCGAGAGTCGAGAATGCTGACCTGACCGATGTCTTTTCAGATGAGGTGGAGATTCGGAACGCGACGTCTGGTATACAGAAGGCTGTGTTGGTGAGTGCTGACGGAGACGAGGCAGACCGAGAAGTCCCGTTTGTGCTGGTGCCCATTAATACTACGCAGAATTAATATGCGAGCCACTCAAAAAAATTTAGTAGCACTTTTTCCCCTGGTCTGTTTCTTAGGGTCCTTTCTGGGTGTGGCACAACCCGTCCCAGCTCTTGCCCAGACTTTCAACCAACAAATCAACTACCAGGGTAAGCTCACCGCTTCAAGTAGTGTGGCTGTGCCTGACGGTGACTACGACATGGTCTTCTCTTTATATACGGTTGACACTGGTGGGAGCAACATCTGGACCGAGTCTCGTACCGTCGCCAATCAAGTGACCGTCACCGGCGGGCTCTTCTCCGTGATGTTGGGCGAAGTGTCTACTCTTAGTGGTGTCGACTTCTCCCAGACTCTCTACCTGGGAGTCAACACTGAAGCTGATGGCGAGATGGTGCCGCGCAAGATTCTCGGCGCCGTACCAGCTGCTTTTGAAGTGGGGAACGCTACTACCTTCAATAATCTCGCCACCACCAGTTTCTTGCGCAGTGATGTTGATGATACTGATACTGATACTGCTACTGGTCTCCTGACGTTTTCCAGCGGCTTTAGCAGTAGTGGTTCAAGCACGATTGCTGAACTCACCACCACTGTGGAACAAGAGCAATTTACTTTGGAGATGCGCGTTCCGGAGTTGTCGCAAGTGTTTATTGTGCAGCAAAAAAATGAGTACTCGTTTCTCAGCCGGGATATCATCTTGAGCCCAACTAATTCCTTTGTGGTGCAGATTCCCGTTGCGGCGGTGGCGGGGAATCTAAAGTCGATTATCGGTACTCTGCTCGACCCCACAAATAACAAAGCAAGCTATTCATTTTTATTGCGCATAAACGAAGATAAAACCCGTTACGAAGCGGTCATACCGGCGCTGTCGGTAGTCGGAGACTCGGTGCTGGAAGTAGTAATTTATGACTATGAAGCGCTGACAGCGGCAACCTATAAAACACCGATTATGTTTACCCAGACTGTTGATTCTCCCGAGCCAGTGCCGTTCCCAGATGTGTTTTTTCAAGGTCACACACCCATTTTGTTAGGAGGCACGCTGTTGGGCGCGGTGCTTCTTACTTCATTACTCGTCTCCCGACATCGACGTGAGGATAAGGTTGATGAAGATAGCGCTGATTACTAGTATAGTAGGGAAAGTTATTTAGTTTTAGATATTTATTTTATGGTACGTGTAGCAATCAATGGTTTTGGAAGAATTGGACGAACGTTTCTGCGCTCAGCGTTTGGACATCCGGATTTTGAAGTAGTGGCAGTAAACGACCTAGGTAGTCTGGAGAACCTCGCGTACCTATTAAAATATGACTCAGTCTACGGACGAGCGCCCTTTGATGTTGAAGAAAAAGACGGCAAGCTAATCGTCGGAGGAAAAGAAGTAGCCTTCTTGCAAGAGCGGGATCCAGAAAAACTTCCGTGGGGACACATGGATGTTGACGTAGTGGTTGAAGCGACTGGATTCTTTGCTTCCTACGAAGGGTCTAAAAAGCACCTCACGGGTGGAGCTAAGCGAGTAGTGATTTCGGCACCGGTAAAAGATGATGCGGAAGCAGCTGGAGTAAGAGGGACCACTGTCCTGATGGGAGTAAACGATAGTGAAATCGCTACCTGCGACATCACCTCAAATGCTTCGTGTACTACCAATGCGACGAGTCCATTGATTGCTATCCTTAAAGAATCCATCGGTATCGAAAAAGCGATTCTTAATACCGTGCACGCCATGACTTCCACTCAGTCATTAGTAGATGGTCCAGCTAAAGATTTCCGAAAGGGACGAGCAGCGAGTTTGAATATTATTCCGTCTACGACTGGAGCGGCTATTGCCACCACCCTGGTCCATCCAGAACTCAAAGGAAACTTTGATGGTATAGCAATGCGCGTACCAGTGCCCGTAGGCTCGATCGTAGACGTGACGTTTATCGCTGCAAGAGACACGACGGTAGAAGAGGTCAATCAGGCTCTACAAGCAGCGGCCGGAGAAGAGCGGTGGAAAAATATTTTTGCTGCGACCGATGAACCCATCGTGTCTTCAGATATTATTGGTTCACGAGTCGGTTCGATTGCAGATTTGTCATTCACCAGAGTAGTCGGAGGGAACTTGGTCAAAGTACTGGCCTGGTATGACAACGAAACTAGCTACACACAAACTCTCGTAGAACACGTAGCAGCTACCGCTCGACACTTAAGTAAAAGCTAATCATGATCATTCACTTAGCAACAGATCATGCTGGTTTTGAACACAAGCAGGCTGTAGCTTCGTGGCTACTTGAAGAAGGCTTTACCATTATTGATCATGGTGCCTACGAGTATGACGAGTCAGATGACTTTCCAGACTTTGTTGCCTTGGCCGCCGCTGCTGTCAGTAAAAACCCTCAGTCAGAATGTGCCATTATCTTTGGCGGTTCGGGTCAAGGCGAAGCGATGGTGGCCAATCGGTTTTCTCACGTCAGAGCGACCGTGCTATACACAGATGATGATGACATAGTGACACTGAGTCGGGAGCACAACAATGCCAATATCCTGTCCATCGGAGCAAGATTTTTGACGGTAGATGTTACCAAGAAACAGATATGGTTGTGGCTACAGTTACACACTCCGCTGGAGGAGCGTCACCAGCGTCGAATTCAAAAGCTCGACGACATTACTAATCAACTACACTCATGAGTTATACCCCAATCGTTCCTGCCGTCATCCCGCGCTCAGATCAAGAAGTGAAAACCCACGCCGCGAATTTTTCTTTTTCTAAAGAATTTCACTTAGATGTAGTGGATGGGAAGTTCCTATCCAAGGCTACGTGGCCGTACGAACCAGTGGGGGAGCCGATGAGCGTAAAGACCGAACTTGATGCCTACACGCTAGAAGTCGACTTGATGGTTGAGCAGCCCATCATCGCTGCCGCCCAGTGGATTGCCGCTGGAGCAGACATGCTGGTCTTTCACGTTGAGACACTGTCGCCAGAAGTGTTTGCAAACTTTGCTGATGAATCGTCCGTATCAGTGGGAATTAGTTTCAATGGACACACCACCATGGAAACATTTGAAACGTATCTACCTCACGCAGATTACGTACAACTGATGGGTATTTACGAGATTGGCCAGCAAGGTCAGCCACTAGATGAAGCGGTGTTTGAGAAAATCGCGTATATAAAAGAGCAGTATCCCATGCTCTCAATCACGGTGGATGGCAGTGTAAATGAGCACACTATCCAGCGCCTCAAGGCAGCGGGAGCAGATAGATTTATTGTTGGCTCAGCCATTACGCTGCAGGACGATCCGCACACCGCGTACCAATCCTTGAATACACTTATTAACGGCTAACGCTTCGCACGAAGCACTATTGCTTGCTATACTAACGTCAAATATGCAGTATCTTACATCACAAGAAATAACAAAATTAGAGTTCAAAGCCAATGAAATCCGTCAGAGTATTATTGAGATGCTCACCGAAGCGGGTAGCGGTCATACCGCTGGTCCATTAGGAATGGCTGATGTCTTTACGCTTTTGTACTTTGGTATTTTAAAACATGATCCTAAAAATCCTGACTGGGAAGAGCGAGACAGACTCATCCTTTCCAATGGCCACATTTGCCCGGTGCTCTACGCGACTATGGCTCACGCTGGGTATTTCCCAATGGAAGAACTACTGACTTTACGAAAATTTGGTTCACGGCTCCAAGGACATCCGCATCGACAATCACTGCCCGGGCTCGAAAACAGCTCAGGACCGCTTGGTTCTGGTCTGTCCCAAGCGGTTGGAATGGCACTGGCGGAACGAATGAATAATCCGTACTCGGCTAAGTTTATGTACTGCCTGACCGGCGACGGAGAACTGCAAGAAGGACAGATTTGGGAAGCTGCGTTCCTAGCAGGAAAAGAAAAGCTGAACAATCTAATAATGATCGTTGACCGCAACGGTATCCAGATCGACGGGTACACGAAAGACGTGATGCCGATGGAACCACTCGCCGAAAAATTCGAGTCGTTCAACTTTGATGTGCAAGAAGTAGATGGACACAATATCCGAGCGCTCAACGATGCTATTGGAAAAGCGCAAGCCGTGTATAGTCAGCCGTCAGTCATTATTGCTCACACGGTCGCTTCCAAGGGGGTTGATGTGTTTGAGCGAGATTTCCGTTGGCACGGCAATCCTCCCGGTAAAGGTCCTGAAGATAGGGTGACCAAAGATAAGCAGTCCGAGGTAGCTCTTCAGAAGCTTCGTACATTAGCCGGGACTATTAATACTCATGACTCATAATTATGTTTGCTGAACACCTACAACCTAATCTCTCGCCAGAGTCAGTCGAAAAGTCACCAACTCGCAATGGGTATGGCGATGGTCTGTTAGAAGCGGGAAGGCGAGACAAAAATGTCGTGGCTCTGTGCTGTGACTTGACGGGTTCTACCCGGACCGATAAATTCGCTGACGAGTTTCCTGATCGGTTTGTGCAGGTCGGGGTGGCCGAGCAAAACTTAGCATCAGTTGGCTCAGGCATGGCTGCGATGGGTAAAGTGCCATTTATTGCTTCGTACGCAATTTTTTCACCGGGACGAAACTGGGAGCAAATCCGCACCACCATTGCCTACAATGACGCCAACGTAAAGATTGTTGGAGCGCACGCTGGAGTATCAGTCGGACCAGATGGAGCCACTCATCAAGCGATTGAAGATATGGCGATTATGCGGGCTTTGCCAAACATGATTGTAATTGCCCCAGCTGATGAGCACGAAGCTCGGAAGGTTACACTAGCTGCTGCTAAGCACGTCGGACCGGTCTACTTTAGACTCGGCCGGAGTGCTACGCCGGTTGTTACTACCCCGGATACACCGTTTGAGATTGGAAAAGCAGTTCGGATGTTTTCTAGAGATGAATCTTTAGAGCGAAAAGTTGGTATCGTCTCTACCGGGTCGCTGTTATTTAATTCCCTGATGGCAGCCAAAGAGTTACAAGAAACTGGCGTCGGAGCTTCTGTCTTGCACATGGCAACCATCAAGCCGTTAGACGAAGAGGCATTGCTGGCCTTTGCTCAAGAACACGATGCTTTGGTGACTGTCGAAGAACATCAAGTAACTGGAGGCTTAGGGGGAGCAGTAGCTGAATACTTAAGCGGGGTGTACCCAATTAAGATTTCACGAATTGGAATCCAAGACCAGTATGGTCAGTCAGGGGAACCGGATGAACTGGTCGAGCACTATGGAATGGGAGTTGGTTCTATTGTGGCGGCGGGGAGGAGAGTGTTGGAATAGTTTCATGTTTTGATATAGGTAATAAAAACACCAGACTGAGTCTGGTGTTTTTATATTTGGATTTTGTAATTAATCTGTGTTCCTTCGTCTAGGAAGGTGGTTAGTTCGCATTCCTTCGTCTAGGAATTCGCCTTAGGAAAGGGCGAATTCAGACGTAAATTCAGAATAGTCGCTTGCGCTCCTTTCTCCATTCATTATTCAATTTTACTTGCCACGTAATCACCTGGTCGGCTCTCCAGGTGCTTCATGAGCTCGTCCATTGGCAATAGACCGGCTTGAGCGCCGATATGCTGCACTACACTCATTGAGTTTATGGGGCCCCATGAGAGCGCTTCTGCTGGGTCTTTCCCTTGGATAATCGCGGCGGTAAAGGTGCTTGAGAATGCGTCTCCAGCTCCGGTACGGTCTACTGGTGGTGCTGGGTCCGGGAACATGGGCATATGCCATGCCTGATCGTCAGCGTCCACTACGAAGGCTCCATTTGGGCCGTCAGTAATAACCGGTAGCGTCGGTCCGAGCTCTCGAACTGCGCGAATAAGAGTCGGGATGTGCTGCTCGGTTGATTTAAGAATCTCCTGAGCCTCTTCTTTATTACAGAAAAAGATTTCGGTATTTTCGTAAATATCTCGAATTTCTTCATGTCCCACTTTAATCTGGAAAGTTCCGGGTTGGAACGCCAATTTTGTGTCGTTGTTCTTTAGGTACTCAGCAATTTCGTGGTGAAACGGAATGCCATGCTCACCGACCGAAGAGAAGTAGAAAAACTTCGGCGCCACCGGAAAGTCAGGTAAAGAGTACGGGTAATGTTCGTGGTTAATAAGGATTGTTCGTTCTGGTCCATATCGGAGTACATAATGGTAGTTGGTCCCTTTGTCTTCGTGGATTTTCACAAAGTCAGTGTGGATACCTTCGGTCCGCAAAGCTTCTAAACACTCTTTGCCAAACTTGTCATGTCCGAGATTGGTTACCAATGCAGTTTCTAGTCCGAGTCGGTGTGCAGATACGGCGGCGTTGGGAGAGTTTCCTACCGCGGGAACCACTACTACATTGTCGTACGGAAGCTTGCTTCCAAACGGCATCTGCAGGGTCTTTCGCCCAGTATCTTGGTCGATAGATACGTCAGCTTGGTCTTTGTTTAATTGAATAAAAGCGTCTATGAGGATGTCGCCAATGGCGACGAAATCGTATTGTTGTGACATACAGTCTGAGTATACCACCGCTCGCACCGGGTTCTTTTTACGGTAGTGAGTAGCTCGGTCTCTGGTCAATGTGAAAAATTGTGCTAGTCTACTCTCATTATGACTATTACATTAGCAGTCACAGCTCGTGACGAATCAGCAAAGATAGCAGTGATGCGAAAAAATGGGGACGTTCCAGCCGTAGTCTACGGTGCAAAACAAGAACCAATTTCTATTACTCTGTCAGGAAAAGAATTTGAAAAAGTTCGTAAGGAAGCCGGTGAATCTACGATTGTAGAGCTGACTGGTCTTACAGAGTCGGTTGAGGTACTTATCAAGAGCGTTGATTTTCATCCAGTAAAACAACAAGTTACGCACGTCGACTTCTACGCCTTTGAACGAGGAAAAGAAATGACAACCCACATCGCTCTTGAGTTTATCGGAGAAGCACCAGTGGAAGAATCAAAAGCTGGTTCAGTGACAAAGGTGTTGTACGAAGTCGAAGTGACCTGTCTACCCAAAGACCTACCTTCACATATCGATGTGGACATCTCAAGCTTAGTGCATATAGAAGACAAGATTCATATCTCAGACCTAAAAGTTCCCGTTGGTGTAGTGATTGAAGCAGACCCTGAAGACCCAGTAGTGGTTGTGAGTGCTGCTAGACAAACGACTGACGACGAGGAAGCGTCAACCGAGATTGATATGGATGCTATCGAAGTGGAAGAAAAAGGGAAGGGTGAAGGTGCAAAAGAGAAGTCAGAATAATACCTCCGTCAGCTACCGACAAATTCAGATATTCTGCTATAATAACCGACATGATACGCAAGTTGACTGTCGGTTTTTTAATGTTAATGCTGCTCGTTCCGCCAGTTACTGCGGGAGCTGAGACAGATGCTGAACGGAAGACACGATTAGAGGCAGAGCTACAAAGTGTTGAGAGACAGATTCTCACCCAACAACGATTAGTAGAAGATAAGCAAATGGAACGACAATCGCTGGAGCGAGACATTACTATCATTGAGAGTGAGATTACCCAGGCCCAGTTAGGTATCCGCGCTCGTTCAGTAGCGATTGAACAACTCTCTGGTCAAATTGGAGATAAAGAAGTTGTGCTCGAGATTTTGACCGAAAAGTTGGACAAGCAACAAGACTCACTGGCAGACTTGGTGCGCAAGTCAGCCCTCTTGGAGGAGTACTCACTGGTAGAGGTAATGCTCAGTAAGCAGAGTTTCTCAGAATTTTTTACAGACGTGGCTACTTTCCAAACGTTGAAAGAATCGCTCAACGAATCGCTCGCAGTGCTGCACGGCATTCGCCGCGATACTCACGAACAAAAAAATGAACTTGAAAATAAACAAGAGACCGAGGCCGAGATGAGACGCATTCAAGAATTAGAGAAAGTCGCCATTGAAAGAAAAGAGAATGAGAAAGCCCAAATTCTTACGGTGACCAAAGGAGAAGAGCGCGAGTATCAAGCCTTGCTCGACTCACAACGAAAAACTGCATCGCAGTTGCGTAATGCACTCTTTACCTTGTTAGGTGGCGGCGGAGGAATTGCTTTTCCTGAAGCAGTGCGGTTGGCCCAGTACGCCTCTGGAGTGACCGGAGTAGATGCCGCGATGATTTTGGCGATCCTTGAGCAAGAGACCAATCTGGGTTCAAACCTCGGAAGTTGTCTGTTTACCGACAACCAAAGCTCTCGCCCAGTGATGCACCCAACTCGCGACGAACCAGTCTTTTTAGCGATTGCTAATATTTTAGGGTTTGATCCATACACCCGAACGGTGTCTTGTCCGATTATTCAAAACGGCACACGTGTCGGCTGGGGAGGAGCAATGGGACCTTCACAATTCATTCCTTCTACCTGGGCTATGTACGGTGGTATTGTTCCCACTGGCAGTGGCTTTGTCTACGACAAGTCCTCCGATGCGATTCGCCGTATCAACGGCGGTACTGGTCCATCGAGTCCGTTTGTAAATCAAGATGCGTTTATTGCCACTGCGCTCTTGATGCGCGATAATGGCGCCAACGGAAGCTATGCTGGAGACAGGTTGGCAGCATTGCGGTACTACTCAGGCTGGGGAGGAGCATCAAATCCAGCCAACGCATTTTATGGTGACCAGGTGATGAATCGTAAGTCGCGGCTCGCCCAAGAAATACAGATTATCAGCAATTAATCCGCCATTGCTAAAATCGCGCCATCTGGTATAGTTCCAGCACTTATTTATTAGGTGCGGTAAGACGTGCCGAAAACAAACATATTTATGAAAAAAGCTATTCACCCAGAAAACTACAAGATGGTAATCTTTCACGACAACTCAAGCGATGAGCGAATATTGATTGGCTCAACCGTTGAGACTAGAGAAACTGACACCTGGACTGACGGAAAAGAGTATCCAATGAAAAGGGTAGACGTAAGCAGTGCATCGCATCCATTCTATACCGGACAAGAAAAAATCATGGACACCGCTGGTCGAGTAGACAGATTCAAGCAACGACAAGCAAAAGCAGGGAAAGGAAAAAAGTAAACAAAGCCCCGCAAGGGGCTATTGTTTACTTTGTTCCGAATTTGCCCCTACCCTAGGGCAAATTCCTGGAACTCGCAGGTACAGCGCAAAGAGAAGTAGATATTGCAAAGAACTTTGTTCCGAATTTGCCCCTACCCTAGGGCAAATTCCTGGAACTCGCAGGTACAGCGCAAAGAGAAGTAGATATTGCAAAGAACTTTGTTCCGAATTTGCCCCTACCCTAGGGCAAATTCCTGGAACTCGCAGGTACAGCGCAAAGAGAAGTAGATATTGCAAAGAACTTTGTTTTCAATCACCGGCTCACTTAATGATTTGATAAAAAACGCATTTGACGTAGGATAGGACGACATGGAATACGATCAGGACAAACTTGCAGAATATAAAGAGAATCATAAAACGCAATTTTTAGCGTCGCAGTTTGAGAGTGAGCTTTTAAAACTTACCGAGGCACAGGAACTCTCCGACAGCGACCCAGAAATGGCTGAGCTCGCTAAAGAAGAGATAGAACGTCTTACTGCACAGCTCGAGGGCCAGTTTGCTGAAATGGATAGAATCATCGAGTCCAATAAAGAAGAAGAAGCTAGGCCGTACGGGGTCATGCTCGAGGTGCGAGCGGGAGCTGGCGGAGACGAAGCTTCTTTGTTTGCGGCAGAGCTGGCCAGTATGTATCTCAAGTACGCGGAGGTGCACCAATGGGAGACTATTCGTTCGCACGTGTCCGAATCAGAAGCCGGGGGCTACAAAGAAGCGTCTTTTGAAATAATGGGCAAAAAAGTGTATGACCATCTACGGTACGAAACGGGAGTGCATCGAGTGCAACGAATCCCGGCTACCGAAAAGCAGGGGAGAATCCATACTTCTACGGCGTCAGTAGCGATACTTCCGATGCGTAAAAAATCTACGTTGGAGATTAACCCGGGAGATATTGATATGGAGTTCTCGCGAGCGGGTGGAGCTGGTGGACAGAATGTCAACAAAGTAGAGACAGCGGTACGGCTGGTGCACCGTCCGACGGGTATCGACGTGCGGTGTGAAAGTGATCGGACGCAGTTAAAAAACCGCATCAAAGCGATGGAAATGTTGACCGCAAAGCTTGAAGCGCTGCACGAAGAGGAAGAGATGCGTAAGCACGCCCAAACCCGAAAAAACCAAATCGGGACCGGCAGCCGTTCTGAAAAAATTCGTACCTATAACTTTCCACAAAATAGAATTACCGACCATCGCATCAAGCAATCATGGCACTCGATAGAAGCGACCTTGGGCGGAGATATCGGTCCGATTGTGAAGACCTTACAAGAAGTAGCAGCTGGTCCTGAAGATGTCGAGCTAGAAGCCGAAGTGGAGACGAAGTAAGCTGTTGCGCAGGCTTTCTGGCTGTGCTACTATCGACCGGCTAAGCGCTTAAGCGCTTCTTACGTATAAATAATTATGTCAATCATTAAAAATAAAAATACATTCATTGACCAGCTGTTTCAAGCTGGCTCACACTTTGGTTTCAAAAAGAGTCGTCGACACCCATCAGTTGTGCCGTACGTTTTTACTACAAAAGACGGAAACGATATTTTTGACCTCGAAAAAACAGTAGTGTTACTCGACACTGCAAAAGAAGTTATCAAAGAAGCTGGCTTGCAAGGCAAGACAGTATTGTTTGTAGCAACTAAAGACGAATCATCAAAAATAGTAAAAGACGCGGCTGAAAAAGTAGATGCTCCGTATGCCACAAATCGATGGATTGGAGGAATGCTTACAAACTACAGCGAAATTAAAAAGCGAATCAATCGATTAGAAGTACTTACTTCTGAACGAGAGTCAGGGGAATTGGAAAGAAAGTACAAGAAAAAAGAACGAGTGGTACTTGGTCGTGAAGCGGCTAAGCTTACTCACAATTTCTTCGGTATTACCAAGATGCAAAAGCTTCCAGACATGATGTTGGTCGTTGATCCTCGTCACGATTCGATTGCAGTCGCTGAAGCAAAAGTGAAAAACATCCCAGTAATGGCCATCCTGAGTTCAGACTGTGATGCTTCGAAGGTGCAGTACCCAGTTATCGGAAATGATTCACTACAAACCAGCGTAAAACTCCTCATCTCAGAACTAACAGATGCGTATGCGGAAGGGAAAGCAGCATACATACCAAAGCCAGTTGAAGCGCGACCGACCCGACCGACAGCTCCACGACGGCGGCCCAGCTAAACTTTTTAAGGCGGTAAAATTCTCTTTATGAGAAGACCGCTTTAAAATTTTGTTCATTTTGAAATTCAAATAAATAGTATGGAAATCACATCAGCACAACTAAAAGAATTACGGGAAAAAACTGGTATCTCAGTGATGCAGTGTAAGACTGCCCTGACTGAAGCCGGGGGTGATATGGAAAAAGCCGTTATCATCTTGAAGAAGAAGCGCAGTGAAGCAGCTGACAAAAAATCAGACCGAGTACTCGGTGCTGGTGCTGTTGGTTCATACATGCACAATACAAATGAAGTGTCAGCAATGGTAATGCTCGCGTGTGAGACTGACTTTGTATCAAAGAACGAAGAATTCATCACTCTGGCAAACGATATCGCTATGCACGTAGCAGCGACTGACCCAAAGTACGTGTCTAAAGATCAGCTTCCTGAAGAGGCAATTAACAAAGCAAAAGAAGTATTTGCTAATGAAGTGGCTGACAAACCAGTAGAAATGCAAGAAAAAATCATGGACGGAAAACTTGCCTCATATTTCAAGGATCAAATCTTACTTGAACAAGATTTTATCAAGAATCCGGACTCGACAATCGGAGAAATGGTGACTGGTGCTGTACAGAAGTTTGGAGAGAATGTATCAGTTGCCCAAATAGCACGACTTTCTGTAAAATAGAGTAATGATTCAAGCGGCAGTAACATTCTTCGTAATGAGCATTGGAGTATTCGCTCTGATGCTCATTCTGGTTCAAGTGGAACGCAAAAAACAAAAGCGCCTTTTTGCTGCGAAGCTGCGAGGATGGCTCGATAAAAAAATAAAAGGGTTTGAACTATGGTTGGTTCGAACGTGGAATCACTTCGTCCGCTACGTGTTGCAATTGAACTGGTACTACAGTATCCACTCGATATTAAAAACACTACTCCTGGCGATTCAGATGTTCTACACATCGTTTGAAAAAATCTTTGAGCGTAACCGAAATCGAACGAAAAAGTTGCGTATGGAGAAGCGACAACTCAACTCGCTTAACCATCTTAGTCAGATGGCAGATCATAAAGTAGATACCGCCTTGTCACCGGCACAAAAGAAAAAGTTACGCCATAAAAAACTTGAAGAAAAGCACTAAAAAGATTGGCATTCTGAAGAATTGTTTGCTAGTATGCACACTTATAGACAAGAGAAATCTCTTCTATACGCCACCTTAGCTCAGTTGGTAGAGCAACTCACTTGTAATGAGTAGGTCGTCAGTTCGAATCTGACAGGTGGCTCCGATGCGAGAGAAGCGAAGACTAAAAACAAAAGTCCCCACAAAAGAGCTTGCTCGTTTGCGGGGACTTTTGTTTTTAGTCGATTCGACCTGCGGTCGAATCGTCATTTCCGAGCGAGGCCACCTGTATCGAATCTGACAGGTGGCAGCAAACCACCTTCCTCCAAAACACGAGACCACACTGTATCGAAGATGCACAGTGGCTACAAAACGCGTCTCTCAAAACCCAGAACCACCCTGTCACCAAATACCTTGATGTCACGGGCATTCAACAGCCAACTCGCACCAAATCACATGGTATGTCATCATGCCTGTGATGTCCTCAAAACCCTTTATTTTATACGAAAATAAAGCTATACTCGGCAGTATTCATGATTGAAAAATCACACCTTTTACCATATGCGCGACGCTCTGACTTTAAGGTCGCTCGTGCAAATGAACTCACCGGCAAAGACCGGCGCTTTTTCCGATTTCTTGAGATAGTTCCAGGAGTGGCTGCTTGGTCAACTATCATCGGTATCGTCCTGGCCTCGATCTACACGCCGTTTATCGCGGCGTACTTCATTATTGCCTTCTCCATCTACTGGGTACTTAAAACAATTTTCCTCTCGTACCACGTGCGCTACAACTGGAGACGCCTCAAGCATCACATGGAGCTTGATTGGGGAGCGATGATACAGAGATTCTCATATGATAAGTACTACCACTTAGTAATTTTCCCGTTCTACAAAGAACCGATTGAAGTCTTGGAGCAAACAATCAAGGGTGTGTTAGATGCGAAGTACGATGCCCAAAAAATCATTATTGTGTTTGCGGCAGAAGCCAGAGCGGGTGCAGAAGCGGAAGCTCTGGCCCGAAGCTTAGAAGAGAAACACGGAGATTCTTTCGGTCACTTTTTGGTCACAACGCATCCAGATAGCATTGTGGGTGAGATAGCAGGAAAGGGATCAAACGTACACTGGGCGCTAAGTCAGGTGAGAGAGCAGGTGCTTGATGCCCATGAAATTCCGTACAAAAATATTTTGACATCGGTTTTTGATATCGACACGGTTATTTATCCAGACTACTTCAACTGTCTGATTTGGTTTTTTATGACAGTAGAAAATCCCTACAAGAGCTGCTTCCAGCCAGTGCCGTTATTCACGAATAATCTCTGGGAGGCGGGTGCACTCTCTCGCGTGATGGCAATGTCCAGTACGTTCTGGCAAATGATTATGCAAGAACGACCAGAAAAGGCTGCCACGTTTTCTTCCCACTCTGTGAGTTTTCAAGCCTTGTATGAAATTGGCTACGGCCAGGCAAACGTGGTGAGCGAAGATTCGCGAATCTTTTGGAACCTGATGATTGCTAATGACGGTAACTTTGAAGTAGTATCCATGTCTTATCCAATTGCCATGGACGCGACAACGGCGTCTACTTTCTGGGGCACGATAGCTAACATATATCGCCAACATCGTCGCTGGACATACGGAGTTGAGAACTGGTGCTACATCGTATATCACTTCACAAAAAATAAATCCATTCCTCTGAAAAAACGCTGGAGCGTAGCTCTGCTGCAAGGAGAAGGATATTGGTCATTGGTGACCAATCCCATCATGCTGTTTATTCTCGGCTGGGCACCAATCTTTTTAGGTACTCGTGAATTTCACGAAACCGTTTTATCTTATGAATTACCAATCATGGTGCGAAACCTCTTGATTGTGGCTATGTTTGGACTCGTTGTTTCAGCCGTCATCTCTCTCTCACTCACGCCTCCTCGACCTGACGGACATAGTCGTTTTCGCTACATCGTGATGATGTTGCAGTGGATTATGGTACCGATGACAATGATTGTGTTTAGTGCGATTCCGGGACTCGACGCCCAGACACGCCTGATGTTCGGTCGCTACATGGGTTTCTGGGTGACACCAAAATCAAGAACAAAATAAAGTTATGACAAACGAACCTCAAATTCAGATTTTGCCGCCGAAACACCGATCAATATTTTTTTGGATATTGGTGGTGATTTTTCTTATTACCCTGCCTTCACTTATTTTTTACACTACGGGCTATCGTCTGAGCTTTGAAAATGAAGTTACATCAATCGTAACTACTGGCGGAATGTATGTCACAACCGATAATCTTGAAGTGGATGTGTATCTTAATAATGAGCAAGTTGAACGTCCCCGATTATTTCGTTCCGCGTATTACATTCAAAACATCACCGCTGATCAACACCGGATAGTCGTACAGAGTCCTGGCTATCAAACGTGGGTGAAGGTGCTGCCAGTTGAATCACGTGTCGTGACAGAAGTTTCAGCCTTTAATCTCCCCGAGCAGGCACAACTCCGCCCGATTACTCAATATGAAACTGCCACAGGTACGGCGGTCTATTTCTCAACTACGATAGCAGAAAAAGTGTTTGCTCAAGCCACAAGCACTGAACCCTTCTACCACTCAACCACCACTGCCACCACCTCATTGCGGATTAATAGTGAATTTCTTTTCGTCGAGAGTTTGTTTGGGACAACGTCTACTTCAACTCAGTCAGTATTTAGTAAATTGCTTGAAGAAGTTGGAAAGTTTGGATTTGCTACCACCACCCCAGTCATAGCATCTTCTTCGACTACCACGATAGAGAGGACACTGCGCGGCGACATGGAGTTGTTTGATGATGAGGGCGAGTTGTACGCCAAGTGGCTGGGTTCTTCTGCGGCTATTCCATACTACTTGTGTATCTCTAGCTCATCGGTCGCCTCTACCTCGCAGCGGTACGGCGAGCATGTTGCGGAGGCAGTTGAAGTAGCCCGGCAGTCTACGAGCACTCCGTTGTTGATTGATAACAACCGCGTTTGTCGGACCCAGGTAAAGTTGGACCGCTTGCGCCAAGATGTTTTTTATTACCACTTTTTCCCAAACAGTTCAGACCTAGTGCTAATGCAACTCCAAGATGGTATCTACGTCACTGAAATTGATGACCGAGCATGGCAAAATACCCAGCTCTTATACCCGGGGACTGATATCCATACTATCGTTGAAAACGATGTAATTTACATCAAAGACGGTGAATACTATTTCCAGATTGTGACCCAAATTGAAACAAATTAATCCCGTGCTACACTAAACGCCTATGCAAACACCGACCGGACACCAACATCCACTTACCCACATGATTGCTGAAATCAACCACATCTTCGCTAAGATTGGGTTTGAGTTCGCGGAAGGTCCTGAAGCAGAGCTGGAAAAATACAACTTTGATAGAGTGAACGTGCCCAAAGACCACCCCTCTCGCGACATGCATGATACGTTTTGGTTCAAGTCAAAAGACGTCTCTGAGCCGACGGTGCTGAGAACGCACACTAGTCCAGTGCAGGCTCGAATTTTGGAAGGAACCAAACCACCCATCAAAATTATTGTGCCGGGGAAAGTGTTCCGTAATGAATCTACTGACGCGACTCACGAAGCGCAGTTCTATCAGCTAGAAGGATTGTGCGTCGATGAAGGAGTGAGCCTGGGACATCTTAAGGGCACTCTAGAGTACTTCTTTTCAGAATTCTTCAGTGGCAAAACCGAGGTCCGGTTTCGTCCCAGCTTCTTCCCATTTGTGGAACCAGGAATAGAAGTAGATATGAAGTTACTCGAAGGAGACAGCAAGCTGGCTGGAAAATGGATTGAAGTCATGGGAGCAGGAATGGTGCATCCAAACCTGCTCGAAGTCGCCGGTATAGATAGTAAAAAATATTCTGGCTTTGCTTTTGGTATGGGTATCGACAGACTGGGCGTAATGAAATATGGAGTGGAAGATATTCGCGATTATTACACCGGAGATTTACGATTCGTTAATCAATTTTAATATATGAAAGTTGTTCACAGTTGGCTAAAAGAATACGTGGGAGAGAAGCTGCCTGACGTAAAGACAGTAGAAGACCTGCTCAACTTCCACGCGTTTGAAATTGATGGGGTAGAGCAGGTCGAAAGGGAGACAGTTATCGATGTTGACGTACTGCCTAACCGCTCAAGTGATTGTTTGAGTCACCGCGGAATCGCACGTGAGTTGGCGACTATCCTCGATATACCACTGGATAACGATCCCCTGGCTGAGTCACCACAGTTTGATACTACTGACGCAATCAATGTAGCTGTCGAAGATAGCAATGCCTGCCCGCGTTTTACTGCTTCGCTCATCACGGGGATTGAGGTCAAAGAATCACCAGACTGGTTAAAGACCAGACTCAAAGCAATTGGTCAGCGACCAATTAATAACATTGTCGATGCGACCAACTACGTGATGTACGCCATTGGTCAACCTCTACACGCCTACGATGCAGACCTGTTCCCGAAAGTTAATAGCAAGTGGCAGTTTGATGTACGGTATGCCAAGGCAGGCGAGACTGTAAGTCTGTTGGCTGAGGGTGGAAAAGACGAGGATCGTATCATTGAGCTTACCGGCACAGAATTGTTGATTGTAGACGGTTCTTCCAATACGCCAATTAGCTTGGCAGGAGTGAAGGGTGGCCGCTATGCCGGAGTACATGCAGACTCAAAGAATATCATTATCGAAGCAGCCCATTTTCACCCCACTCTTACTCGTAAGACCGCGCGTCGACTTGGTATCGTCATTGATGCTTCCAAGCGCTTTGAAAACGAACCTTCAAGAGAACTACCCCCGTACGGACAAGCTGAGATAATCAAACTTATCGCTGCCATTGCTGGAGGGAAATGCGAAGGAGTACTCGATAACTATTTGGAGAAAACAGCCAATCCAAACGTCGAAGTGACGCTGCAGAAAACCAACTCTCTGTTGGGTCTGCAGTTGAGTATTGAAGAAGTTGCAGCTATCATAAACAGAACCGGTTGCAAGGTAGAAGTGGAGGAAGGTGCAGGCCTACTAGTTGCTCAAGGACCGTTTGAGCGTACCGACCTGAACATTGAAGAAGATTTTATCGAAGAGGTCGGGCGGCTCTATGGTTTAGACAAAATTACTTCCGTAGTACCAGATACGACCAATATTGTAACCATTAATGCCAAGCAACACTACGCGGAGAAAATCCGCTACAGCTTATTGGAATTGGGATTCTCAGAAGTAGTAACTACTTCTTTTCACAAGAAAGGAAAAATTCAATTGCAAAATTCTTTGGCGAGCGATAAAAGCTATGTGCGGGGAGACTTGTCTAAAAACCTACACCAAGTACTCGACGCAAACTTTTCACATACCGATATGCTGGGACTCCGAGATGTGCGAGTGTTTGAAATAGGGACCGTATTTTCACAATCGGAAACCGCCATTACCGAACATCTCTCACTTGCTCTAGGAGTGCGTACAAAAGGAAATGGATTTACCCCGCCAGATGAACAAATCTTGGTGGCTGCTTGCGATGCACTGGAAGAGTTGCTGAGTATCTCGCTGAAATGGGAGAAAGAAAAAGGAGTAGCCGAAATCAACCTGTCTCAAGTAATAGAAAAAGTACCAACTGCGACTGAGTACGGTACATTGCCACAAAAAAGCTCTACGCACTACAAAGCAGTGTCACCGTACCCGGCCATCAGTCGAGACATAGCGTTGTGGGTGTCAGAAGGAGTTCAGGCTCAAGAAGTTGAAGCAGTGCTGAATGAACCAGCTGGAGATTTGCGATTACGGACTGATATATTTGATGAGTTTACCAAGGATGGAAAAACATCTTATGCCTTTCGACTAGTCTTCCAAGCGACAGATAGGACTCTGACTGATGATGAGGTAGGGACAGTAATGGAAAACGTATACCTAGCCGTCAGTGCCCGGGATTGGGAAGTAAGGTAATCGACAGCGACTGCGAAGTTTCTCTTACCGCACGACTAAATATTGACCCGTTTGAGCGCCACCTTTACCTTTAAATCAGCACTCTTTCCCCAAGCAAGCAAGCGTTTAATTTGCTATAATATTAATTATTAAGTGAACAAACGAGCGTAGCGATTATTGTGAACTTATGTCTGAATTTGCCCAAGCCAAGGGAGAATTCCTAGACGAAGTGAACAACCAGCGTAACCGCCAATTGTGAATAGATTTTCTGAATTTCATGCCAGCTAAGAAACCCGCAACTAAAAAAGATAAAGGATACGATGCATCATCAATCTCGGTCCTGGAAGGACTCGAGCCAGTTCGGAAGCGTCCGGGGATGTATATCGGTACCACCGGGCCAGATGGACTACATCACCTAATAACCGAAGTGTTTGATAACTCACGCGATGAAGCGATGGGTGGTTTTGCTGACCGGGTTGAAGTGGCTTTACTGCCTGACAACTACGTTCGGGTGGTTGATAATGGTCGCGGGATTCCGGTTGATATCCATAAGCAGTCAGGAGTGTCTGCACTGGAGACTATTTTATGCACACTCCACGCCGGTGGAAAGTTTGGTGGTGACGAGTCAGGCTATAAAGTATCTGGCGGGTTGCACGGAGTAGGTATTTCAGTAGTGAATGCACTTTCAAATCACGTGATTGCTGAGATTCACCGTGATGGAGCCTATAGCATCCAGGAGTACAGTATTGGTATTCCTAAATACAAAACAAAGAAGGTGGGTCCTTCAAAAAAGCAGGGGACTATTATTACTTTTCAGGCCGACCCGCTAATCTTCAAAGAAATTGAATACGACTTTAAGCGAATCGTGACTCACTTGCGTCAACAAGCGTATTTGGTAAAGGCAATGAAGCTGTCAGTAATTGATGCGCGTGAAATGGACGAAACTACCCAGAAGAATCTTGATCTCAAAGGAAAGCAATACCTGGCTGATGAGCACATCGAGGTACCCCATAGACACTTCTATTTTGAGGGTGGTCTGCGCTCACTTGTGGCCTTCAACAATAGCTATCAAAAACCAGTTCACAAAAACATCTTTTACGTTGAAAAGATTGATGTCAGTCCAGAGGTTTTGGGAGTTGAAGTAGCACTGCAGTACGTAGACGACATCTCTCCGCGGATTACCGCCTTCGCAAATAACATCTACACTCCAGAGCATGGTACGCATATCACTGGGTTCAAAACTGCCTTGACCCGAACCTTAAATAACTACGCCAAGAAAAATAACTTCTTTTCGGTTAAAGATAAAGATGCCGGCTTTACCGGAGACGATGTCTTGGAAGGAATTACGGCTGTAGTGTCAGTAAAGATGCCGGAGATTCAATTTGAAGGCCAGACCAAAGCTAAATTAGGTTCGGTAGAAGCTCGTGGTGCGACCGAGTCGGTGTTTGCTGAATCGTTTGCAATGTTCTTGGAAGAGAATCCAGATGACGCAAAAGCGATGTTAAACAAAGTTATTCTAGCGGTAAAAGCCCGAAAGGCTGCCAAGGCAGCGAAAGATAGTGTATTGCGAAAAGGTGCGCTGGAAGGAATGTCACTGCCTGGAAAACTAGCAGATTGCCAGACAAAAATCGCTGCAGACTCCGAATTGTTTGTGGTAGAAGGGGACTCAGCGGGCGGTTCAGCCAAGATGGGACGCGACCGAAAGACCCAGGCGATTTTGCCTTTGCGAGGAAAAATCTTAAACGTCGAGCGAGCTCGAATTGACAAGATGCTGGCTTCAGAACAGATTAAAAATCTAGTAATTGCATTAGGAACCGCTATTGGTGATGTGTTCGATGTATCAAAACTGCGGTATCACAAAATAATTATTGCGACTGATGCCGACGTAGATGGGGCGCACATTCGGACGCTATTGCTAACGCTTTTCTATCGATATTTCCGGCCGCTGGTAGACGGTGGCTTTGTGTACATTGCACAACCACCACTTTATAAAATCCAGAAAGGAAAAGATCTACGCTACGCTTTTGATGATGCTGAAAAGTACAATATTCTGCGAGACATGGGTGAAGAAGTATCTGAAGAGATAGATGCTGATGGTGAAGAATCTGAAGAAGAATCTGAAGAAGAGGCTGTTAAGAAATCTAGTCGAGTACGAATTCAGCGATATAAAGGACTCGGTGAAATGGATGCTGAGGAGCTATGGGAAACAACCATGAATCCAGAAAACCGCATCTTGAAGCAGGTGAACGTAGAAGACGCCTTGGAAGCGGACAAAGTATTCGACATCTTGATGGGGAATGATGTGCCCAGCCGAAAGTCATTTATTCAGAACAACGCCCGAACGGCAAACCTGGATATCTAGGGAAACAATTTAGAACAAAGTATGTTTACGATAGTCACTTTCATTTTTCTCTAATCAAAAAAGCGGCGCCTGAAGGCGCCGCTTTTTTGATTCTTTTATCCACTAGTTAACAAAGGTTACTCGGTGTGAGAAATCATTATTGTCTGGATTATTATCAGTAATCACGTCCACTTCAACTTTGAAAGTGTGTGCGCTTACATCAGCTCCACTGAATCCAATCGTTAACACAGCTCGTTCGTTTGGTTTTAAAGATGATTGAGTCAAGGACTCGTATGTTCCACCACCGGGAAGACTAACTTCAAAAGACCAGTCTTTTGAAGTTTTCGTACCAAAGTTCTTTACTTCAAACTGTATCGCCCCGTCGTCTTCTCTTTCGATAGCACCAGGAACAAACCTGTTGTTCTTAATTTCTCCAGTAAATAGGTAGCGAGCCGCAAGGTCTGTTTTCCCGTTGGGGTTTGAAGTCGGGATGGTATACAAGTACTCCTGGGTGTACTCAGGAGTCGTCGGAGCTACGGGAGTGGTTTGTTCCGGAGGAATAGTCGGAAGTGTGGGTGTTCCAGGATCAGGATTGATGGCATCAGAGTTGTCATCAGTCACAGCTATCTCGCTTGAGATATTGCTATTAAACACGGTCAGCGCAGCACTTCCAGCTGCCCGAGGCCGGGTATCGTTTGTGCCCAGGAAAGAAACACTATAGTTGATGTCCGTGTAACGATTCTTTTCGGAGTCGATAGTAATGGTGGCTGAGTCCACGTTTCCTATGTTGTATTTGCTTCCACACTGGATGCTTTGCAGGCCGGCGTCACTTATCAGGTCGATAGCCACACCGTCTGCGCATTCGTAAGAAAACACGTAACTCCCGTTTGCTTGAGCAGTGTTCCAGTTTATGGTTACTGGATTTTGGGTGTTTGCCAGGAGAGTGTCACTTGTAACTACTAAGATGTCGACTTTTGGCACCTCTTCAGCTGTATTGTTTGGATTGGTTACATTTTCAGCAAGGGAAGCAAGTGAGCTAAAGGCACTAGGCACAACTGAAACAAGTTGGATTGAGGCCCAGGCGATTAAAATAATTATGCCAATAAATCCAGTAATTGCCAGAACTTTTAAAATTGAATCCTTCTTCACCTGCTTTTTTTCTGATGTCTCATTATTCATAGTAACAAACGCTACCACAGTCAAAGACTAATGTCAACACTTGCAGGTGCAATATAATAACCAATTCGAAAGATTAAAATTGACTTTTACTCAAAAAGTTGTATACTCTTAAACACTTATTTTATGAATGCATTTTTAAATCACATCTGGAACAATAAAATATCTTTCCTCATCACTTTTTTTGCGGTGTTTACCTTTTCGTATATGGTACTTGTAGCTTTAGATGCTTTGCCTGAAGAGTCGATGGGAGAGCAAGCAGATTTTTCTGAAGTAGACGTATCGTCGATTGAGGACGTCTCAGTCGAGGAAGCGGATTCTGAAGTAGAAACTGAAGTAGAAACTGACCCCTCTATTCAGATGAGCGTCAGTCAAGCGGCTGTTAGCTCTGGAGCGGAAATGCCGCTCTCTATTTCAATTGCAAAGCTCGGTAAGACTATCGATGTATTGAATCCAACGTCCCGCACGATTACTGACTTAGATTCTGCTCTCTTGGATGGGGTAGTACGGCATCCCGATTCTGCAACTTTTGCTCAAGAAGGAAATATTTTCATTCTGGGACACTCAAGCTATCTACCCAACGTATTCAATAAGAATTTCCAAGCTTTTAACGGTATTCAAGACCTTGAGTGGGGAGATGTTATAGAAGTTGCTTCTGCAGACATGGTTTATGAATATCGAGTTGAGAAAGTGTATCGAGCCCGGGCACAGGACGTGACGGTTCCGATTGCTGGTACGGGGAGTATGCTCACTCTCGCTACGTGTAATAGTTTTGGAAGTGTTGATGATCGGTATATCGTCGAGGCCAAACAAACAGGTAGTCGAGCAATCTAGGTGTTGACAAAACACTATAAGTTTGATATACTTTTTCAAATTCGAGAAAACTCGACCTTTGGTTCCTCAAAAATCTGCCCACCGTGCGTATTAAAAAGCTTTAATATATTGCTTTTAACCCTCGCCGTACGCTTGGAGATTATTCTTTACACGTGAATTAATCCGGATTCAGACTGACTGTCTCGCACAATCATTTCAATCCGAATTTATTCGGTGTAGGAAATTTACTAAACTATTACTACTGTATGGAAAATCTTATTAAATCGTTTGTTTTACTCACGGTCGCTCTGGTCACAGCCGGCGGTGCTTTTGTGGCACCTGGCGTATCTGTAAGTACAGCGAACGCGAACATGTTTGAAGGTATCGGTTCAATGTCACTTATTGTCTTTGGCTGTACCGATGTTTCTGCGATGAACTATAACTCTTCTGCCACTGCGAATGATGGTTCTTGTCAGTATCAGCCAGTTGGGGGTTGTACTGATATCTTTGCCGCCAACTACGATATCAACGCTGATACAAACGACGGTTCTTGTACCTATCTTGAAGAGGTGGTGACTTCGTGTGACTTAACTGCGAGCGCGACGACTATCGCTAGTGGCAGCAGTGTCACTCTTGAGTGGGCTACAGAAGGCTTCACTGATTTTAGTCTCAATGGGCAAGCTGTTCCAGGCACCAGTGGAAGCAAAACATTCACTAACGTAACAGTAAATACCACCTACACCTTTGTTGCGACTAATAGTAACGGTGACCGATGTCAAACTACCGTAGACGTGCAATGTCTACCTCCAGTAGTAACTGAATGTGAACTTGATATTAATAAAACGGTTAATAAAAATGCTGCGAAAGCGGGAGACGAAATCACATACACTATTGGCGTAACAAATACGGGTGATGCTGACTGTTCAGGTGTGAAAATCTACGATGAAGTAGACGCCAATCTGACGTACAAAAGTCACACTCTGACTAGTAACCTGACGGCTGGATACGGCAATCAACCTGTTTATTCAAGTAGTGATCGAACACTCCGATTTAACGGAAACGTCTTTACTCCGGGCGAGTCAGGCACAATTACCTGGATTGGGGAAGTGTCCAATCCAACTCAGTGTGGTGACTTTATAGTGAACAACCAAGCCAAAGTAACCGCTGAAGAGCTAAATAACTTCAATACCTGGGTATATAGTGAGACTGTAAATACTGATATTGATAATGACTGTGTGATTCCCGTGTGTGAACCAGGTGATCAATACTATAATCCAGAAGCTGACCTGACTGGAAGTATCTATGCGGAAGGAAAAGGACGAGTGATAAACTCATCAGAGTATTGCGCGTACAAAGTTGGATTAGCCTCGTACAAAAAATTCGATGAAATCAGCGCTAATCAGGAGCTGTTTGATTCAGCAACGGGTGTAGTGGGAGCGGAGAGCTCTGTTGAGCTCGTAGTTTCTGTGCCGATTTGTAAGTACCAAATCTACCTATTTTACGGTCAGGTACTAACCTCAATGAATAGTCAACAGTATGGTGAGCGAGAACTTGACGCGGCACACTTGAATTCTGATCAGCCATACTGTGGAGCAGTAGAGGTCCTTGCTCCAGTTTGTGATTCGTTCTTTGCTTCACCAACTTCATTTGCGTTCGGTGGCGGAGACGTAACTCTTAAATGGGAGACTACAAACGCAACAAACGTAAGTATTAGCGGTGTTGGAGACGTGAACCTAGACAACACGGCAGGACAAGTAGTGTCAGTACCAGTTACCCAGACATTTGTCCTGACTGCGACAAACTCACAAGGGGAGGATAAATCATGTGTACAGCAGGTGACCGTAGGCAATCCAGAGCCAGTATTCACGTGTGCAAACAATATAAACTTCTCAGTATCAGATTCTTCAATCCGACGCGGAGACTCAGTAACACTGAACTGGAGTGCGGTAGGTGTTGATAGCCTGACCATCTCTAGCATTAATGCAACAGCCTTAGTTGGAAACCAATCGGTCTCACCGTCAAGTGATATTACCTACACACTACGAGCAACCAGTGGAAACAAAACAATTGATTGTCCAGTTTCAGTTGATGTAACTTCAGGTGGTGGCGGAGGCGGTGGAGGGTCTTCAACCCCACGATGTGATTTGGATATTTCAGATGATAAAATCAAAGCAGGAGAAGAAGTTACACTGCGATGGGATACTTCACGGGCAACAGAAGTGACAATAGAAGACGACCTAGGAAACACAATCTTCACCACTGAAGAGTTCTTAAGTAAAGATAAAAAAGACTTTTACGACGGCTCTATTAAAGTGAAGCCAGCTCGAGACACCCAGTACACACTGACAGTTGAACGAGGTTCACGAGACCGAGAGTGTGAAGTAGAAGTAGAAGTAGAAGATAACGTGGTTGTGTTACAAACTCGAGACCAGCAGCCGCTCGTGGCTGGTATCTCACTTACTCAAGTGCCATATACCGGATTTGAAGCGGGACCATTTATGACCAGCTTCTTCTATCTATTGCTTGTCGCGTGGTCACTCTTTATTACCTACTTACTGGTGATAAGAAATCGAGTTGCATCGGCGTCGAAAGAAGTTACTACATCTGTACTAACTGGATTAAGTAATAAAGACTTGATGAAGCAAGCTGAGCCCCGTCGACCAGATGTATTTACTCCGTCAGTAATGTCAAAAGTAATTGCGTCGCAAACTACACCAGTAAATCTGCCAACTGGCATACCGGTGGCTGGACAGGACCTGATGAGATTTAAGAAAAACTCTGCTCAAACCAATCAGCCGACTGATATCGAAGTGACTGCTATCGAGAATCGAGCCCACTCACAAAAAGCCCTGCTTTCAAGTGATGCAATGCGATACTTTATGGCTACTACTGAAGATTCAGCGGGACGCGAAATAGCACTCGATCAAGTGACTGCTGAAGCAAAGAAGACATATCCTCTTGAGGACGGATGGACTGTAATCAACCAGGCCCGAATGCAGAGTTTATGCGAGACATGTACATTTTCTTCAAACCAAGAGAATGCCGTACCAACTACCGTGCCAACGGGGACAGGCTCACTGGCCGAAGCAATTGTGACCGGGAATGTCGTAGCGGCGTATCAAATGATTGGTCACCGACCAATGTTTGCTCTGGCTGACGCGGCCGCAGATTTAGATGCTGTGTACCGGAACCGAAAAGGAGAAAGTAATATCGTTTCACAAATGCTCACAGAAGAAACGGAAAATCTTTCAACAGAGCAAATCTCTGAAATGATTGCGGCTGTGACTGGTGCGCTCGATGGGACCTACACAGACGAAGCATCTGCCGTAAAGATGGCCATCATGAAAGCAGTGAAAGTGGCAGCGTAGCGATGTGTAGATTTCCTAAGCAAATAGATTTTGAGGAAATGAAAAAGCCGGCGCTTAAGCGCCGGTTTTTTCTGTACTCTATCTAGCTTTTTATACGTCCATCTCGGTGTTTAATTTCAGCAATAATTCTTCTAGGTTGATCGAGACAGATTCTCCTGTATCACGAGACTCAAGCGTGAGAGCGTTTGCTTCGACGTCCTTGTCTCCAACAACGATGAAGTAGGGGAGCTTCATCTTCTTAGCATTGCGAATTTTCTTACCCATCGCTTCATTTGAAGTGTCTATCTCAGCTCTGAAACCAGCTCCTGAAAGAGTCTTGTGGATGTTCTCAGCGTATTCATTGTGTACGTCCGCCACAGGAATCACAGCAATTTGCACAGGAGCGATACGCAAAGGGAAGTTGCCAGCCAGGTGTTCAATCAAAACTGCCGAGAAGCGTTCTAGTGAACCGGCAATTGCAGCATGAATCATCACTGCACGCTCCTTTTCACCTCTCTCGTTTACGTAGTTAAGATCAAATCTTTCTGGGAGATTTCGGTCAAGTTGAATCGTTGCTACTTGGTGTTTTCTGCCAATTGAGTCTTGGGCAATGAAGTCTAATTTTGGTCCATAGAAGGCTGCTTCACCTAAATCTATGAAGTAGTCGGCCCCGCGAGCTTCGGCTATTTCTTTGATTATCTTTTCAGAAGATTCCCAGACAGCATCTTCACCAATGTATCCATCCTTATCTTCTGGATCTCGGAAAGATAAGCTTACTTTCAAATCAAAGTTAAAGGTGCCATAGAATGTGTCGACGATGTCCCAAATAGATTCAATCTCTTCCTTGAGCTGGGACTCCCGGCAAAATACATGGGCGTCATCTTGAGTGATAGATAGCACCCGAGTAAGACCCGATAGTTCACCGGATTGCTCCGCTCGGTACACCATAGTTGTCTCGGCATACCGTTGGGGCATTTCCTTGTAGGAGCGAGGAACAGAGTCAAAAATCTGTGTGTGGCAGGGACAATTCATGGGCTTCAGCACGTACTCCTCAGAATCGTCGCCTTCTTTTGCGCTTACTTTAAACAAGTCCTCACTGTACTTCTGCCAGTGGCCAGACTTTTCGTACAAAGCTTTTTTAGCAATGTGAGGGATGGTTACTTGTTGGTAACCCTTGGCTTTTCGTAATTCCCATACCAAATTATCAATTTCATTCCTTAGAGTTGTTCCTTTCGGAGACCATAATGGGAGACCAGGTCCTACTAATTCTGAGAAGGAGAACAGTCCAAGTTCTTTACCGAGCTTTCTGTGGTCACGCTTTTTAGCTTCTTCTATCTGAGTTTCGTAAGCTGTCAGCTCTTCTTTAGTATCAAACGAGATGCCATAAATACGAGTCAGCATGGGATTCTTCTCGTCACCGCGCCAGTACGCACCAGCGATTTTGTCGAGCTTAAACGCGTCCATCGCAATGTCAGCTTTCGGATTCTCGACGTGGCCACCACGACACAGGTCAGTAAAATCTCCACACGTGTAGAGTGTGATAGTTTCACCTTTACTTTCTATCTCATCAATCAGCTCCAGTTTAAATTGATTACCAGCGAACACCTCGCGGGCTTTTTCCGCCGACACTACCTCGTGAGTGAATTCAGTCCATTTATTAATCAGCTTCTTCATGCCTTTTTGAATTTGCTTCAGGTCAGCATCACCAGGCGTGGCTCCAGCAGAAAAATCGACATCGTAATAGAAGCCAGTGTCGATAGCTGGTCCGAGAGTAAGTTTGGCGTGTGGATATTTCTCTACCACTGCCGCCGCCAAGAGGTGAGCGAGAGTATGTCGTTTGTGTTCAAGATTTTCGTTCATGGTGATGGGTGCGGATTACGTTAGAGTTTTTATTCTAATGAGATTCAGCGGCTTCGCACCGGTGGTGCTGCAGATGCTTCTCTACATTAAAATAGAAACTCTAACTCGATGATAAATTAAAAATATACTATAGATTCCTTCCACCAGAGAAAATGGATTGGGGCTATTTAGCGAAACATCTGCAGCCCATCAGGCGAAGCCGTTGAGTCTAATAGCACTAATCCATTTTCTCGAGGCGACTCCTGCAAAGCAAAAAGTCCGAGTGAATATACGAAAATCATATATTCACTCGGACGATTAAGATTACTCTCTCGCGGTTCCACCAAGTTTCCGTGCGGGTATGCCTGCACGACTCTTATTGTACAGATTAGGAGTTTCCTCACTAGCTCGCTTTCGCTCACTCTCGCTGCTGGGTGGTAACCAGCACAATCTCTGTTACCACTATCGTACCCCTGGCGTGAAATTTTGGCAAATACAGTTCACTGACTAGTCAGCCGCTACTTCAGTTGGCAGGGGACTGTTGACCGGTGCACTGGCCGTGAGCACCTTCAGTTTATCAATCAAAATACTCGGTTCATCGTTTCGTTTGTTGAACTTACCTTTGACTGCCACACACGTGCCGGGGACGAGCAAGTCTCTGTGATCGGTGTAACATTCAGGGAAGGCAACCATCTCGATACTATCGGTCTGGTCGGAGAGTTTCACAAACGCCATTCGATCACCTTTTTTTGTGAGCAACTCTTTCACCTGTTCGATGAGTCCAGTGGTTACCACTGTTGTACCTTGGTGACCGTTAAGAATTTGCTTGATCTTTGAACGCTTAGACACTTCTGCTGTATGAGAGTCTAGTGGATGGCCAGATACATAGACACCGAGTAATTCTTTTTCCCAAATTAGTTTTTGGGTGGTGGGAACGGGGTCGCTGGGATAGAGAGTCAGGTTGTCGACGTCTGACATACCGCCAAAGAGGGATTCCTGACTGGCTGCCTTGCCGGCTACTTGTTCGCGGTTGTAGGCGAGCATATTATCGATGTTGTGATAGAGCTGACCGCGGCGTTCAAATTTATCAAAAGCTCCGGTGCACACCAGTGCCTCGATAGATTTTTTGTTTAGTCCGCGGTCATGAATACGGGTCAAGAAATCTTGCATGGAAGAGAAAGCCCCACGTTCTTTTCGTTCATCAATAATAACTTCTGTGATGCCAGCGCCAAAGTTTTTGATGGTGGTTAGACCAAAGCGTATCGTCTGTGTCCCGGGTACTACCGAGAAGTCCGCAAACGATTCATTGATATCTGGTGGAAGCACTTCAATACCCATTCGTTCACATTCGTGGATGGAATCAGAAATACGCTCAGTGTCACCAGAGTCTGCGGTCAGTACCGCCGACATGTATTCCACTGGGAAGTTAGCCTTCATGTAGGCGGTTTGATAGGCGACCCGCCCGTATGACGCCGCGTGTGCCTTGTTGAATCCGTAGGCCGCAAACGGCTCAATTAGAGCCCAGAGTTGTTCAGCTTTTTTGGCGGTCATACCTTTGTCTATCAGACCTTGAAAGAGCTTCTCTTTTTCAGCCGCCATAATTTCTGGCACTTTTTTACCCATCGCTTTACGCAGCTTGTCAGCTTCCAGCCAACTATAGCCAGCCAGTTCGATAGAAATCATCATCACGTCGTCCTGGTAGGTGATCACTCCGTAAGAGCGGTCAAGGATTTTTTCAAGCCGGGGGTCAAGATAAGAAACCAACGCTGGATTGTGCTTTCGTTCGATATATTGCGGAATCATTTCCATTGGCCCCGGACGATAGAGGGCTACCATCGCATTGATATCGTGGATGGTAGATGGCTTGAGTTGTTTTAAAAACGAGGTCATCCCGGTACCATTGAGCTGAAAGAGTCCCATTGTTTCACCCTTGGCGAGAATGGCAAAAGTCTTTGGGTCATCCAGTGGTATGTCCTCGATATCGACTTCAATATTGCGAATTTTCTTCACCCGTTTTACCGCATCAGCTAAAATCGCCAGGTTTTTGATGCCCAGAAAGTCAAACTTTAACAGTCCCACACCGTCTTCTCCCACAGAGTGCATTTCGTACTGAGTAATGAATTTACCAGACTTGGAGTCAATCTGGATAGGGACGTATTGGTTTAGCGGTTCAGGTGAAATTACCACTCCCGCCGCATGCACACCCAAGTGCCGCACGCGACCTTCAATTTGTTTGGCCAGGTCAATTACTTCCCGACTCTCAGGGTCCTTCTTATACAGTTCCGCCAACTCTGGTTCGATACTCAGGGCTTTATCAATGGTCATTGGCATCCCTTGAGCACCCAGGGGAATCATTTTTGAGATACGGTCTCCGGTCGAGTAGGAGTGACCCAGGGCGCGCGCGACGTCTCGCACTGCCGCTTTGGCCATCATAGTTCCAAAGGTTCCAATTTGGGCCACTTTATCCTCACCGTATTTTCGTTTGGCGTACTCAATGATTTCATCCCGCCTATTGTCAGCAAAGTCCATATCGATGTCGGGAGCTGATGGTCGTTCGGGGTTAAGGAATCGTTCAAACGGGAGGTTGTACTCCAGCGGATTCACGTTGGTAATGCCTAAGACATAGGTAGTAAAAGAGCCGGCCACCGAGCCTCGAATGGTCGTCAAAATGCCGCGTTCGCGGGCTTCTCGCAATAAATCTCCAACCACTAGGAAGTACTTAGCGTAGCCTTTATTTTTGATTACCTCTAGTTCATAATCTAGTCGAGTTTTTACTTCTTGGTCGGTGATATCTAGCCCGCGCCACTTCACTCCTTCATAGGAAGTCACTTGCAGTTCATCGTCAGGCTCGCGACCACTGTCGATGATGTAGTTGGGAAACACCCACGCTTCTTGCCCGAGCACGATTTCCACGTTGCATTGCTCAGCAATTTTGACCGTGTTGCTCAGAGCCTCAGGGGTGTCGGCAAACCACTCTTTCATCTGCGCTTGGGTCGTGAAAGAAAAATCCTCGGCACTATTGTGGTCGGTAGTGAGGTCTACCACGCCACCGTTTTGAATCTTAATCATCGTCTCGCGGGCGATGCGGTCCTCGGGTTTGATGTAGTACACATCGTGGGCGGCGACCAGGGGAGTGTTCGTATCTCTAGCCAAGTCTTTTATTTTGTTTTGGTTTTCATCATGACCAAACACCTCAGGGTGGTGAGAGATTTCTAGGTAGCAGTTTTCTCCAAAGGTATTTTTGTACCAGTCCAGTCGTTGAGCCGCTTTTTCTGGATTGACGTCTTTGAGCGCTTGCGCTATCTCGCCGGCAAAAGACGGAATGATACAAATCAGGTCTTCCTTGAGTTCAGCTAATAACTCGTCATCAATGCGCGGTCGGTAATAGAACCCTTCGGTGTTCGCACGAGTGGTGAGCATGATGAGGTTTTGGTAGCCTCTGAAAGTCTTAGCCAGCAAAACTAGTCGCGACCGTGGTTTGTCGATATTCACTTCTTTGTCGTGGCGTGAGCGGGGAGCGAGAAAAGCGTCAATCCCGATGATGGGCTTGATATCGCCGTAGGTGCATTGCTTATAGAAATCAATTACCCCGTACATGGTCCCCGCGTCTGTGACGGCCAGTATAGTCTGTCCGTCCGCTTTCGCAGCTGCGACGAGCTCCTTTGGAGTTGGAACAGCACTTAACAGGGAATACATCGAGTGTACGTGCAGGTGCACAAACTCTGGTTTGGGAGTGGGAGTTGAGTGAATTTCAGTATCTTCCGCCATAGGTGGTGACAGTATACCAAAGGTTGAATAAAAACGAGTGTGCTATTTTATAATATATGAAATGGATCATCGGAATAGACGAAGCTGGACGAGGACCCTTAGCTGGACCAGTGTCGGTGGGTGTAGTGAAAGTTCCGGCTGATTTTGACTGGGCTCTAGTGCCGGGGGTAAATGACTCGAAGAAACTGAGTGAAAAGAAAAGAGAGGTTATTTTTGAAATCGCAAAGGAGCTTGCTGCACAGGGCTTGATTGAGTATTCGGTCAAGTCAGTGTCAGCCAAGTCGATTGACGCCAAAGGAATTACTCCAGCTATCGTACGCGCGATTGAGTCAGGGGTAGAGGCCTTACAGCTGAGCCCCACAGATTGTTTTATCAAGCTCGACGGCTCGCTCAAAGCCCCGAAAGAATTTCCGCAAGAAACAATTATTGGAGGAGACGGAAAAGAGGAAGTGATTGGATTAGCGTCTATTATGGCCAAAGTAACCCGCGACAGATATATGATCAAGCAAGCTGAACTATATCCACAATACGGCTTCACTCAACATAAAGGCTACGGTACAAAAGTCCACCAAGAAGCCATCAAAAAACACGGTTTCACACCAATCCACCGAAAGAGTTATTGCAGAAATGTTAAATGAGCATAGGCCCAAAGGGCCTATTGCGAATTTATGCCTGAATCTGCCCCTGACCTAGGGCAGATTCCTAGGCGGGGAAGTCAAACACCCAAAAGAACTCTATAGACGTCCGGAATGAAATCACAAAGCCAGGCCTATTGCGAATTTATGCCTGAATCTGCCCCTGACCTAGGGCAGATTCCTAGGCGGGGAAGTCAAACACCCAAAAGAACTCTATAGACGTCCGGAATGAAATCACAAAGCCAGGCCTATTGCGAATTTATGCTGCTGGAAAATACAGAGCGCAGCGACATATTTTCTGTATGCAAAGCCTGAATCTGCCCCTGACCTAGGGCAGATTCCTAGGCGGGGAAGTCGAACAACCACAAATTGGCGGCTGCAGCCAACACGGATTCCTGGAAACGAACCATAGGACTTATTGCAAAGAAGGTAGTTAAAACACTGAACGTATCACATTAGGTAAAAGTTAGGTAAAAGACGTTGCTTAATCAAAATAATGTTGTACAATAAAGCTCACCCTAAAGGTACTCTTTAGGGCAAGTACTTCAAACAAAAGGTGTTGGCAAATGCAAGGAAAGCAAAAAGAAATTCCGTCCGAAGAAATCAAGCTAAACCAATCAGGTGTGTGTGTTGATTGCGTTTTTGAGAGAAGAGGGCACCGTATTGATCCCGCTCGTACCCTTGTTAAGGGCGTTCCACTTGTCGAATGTACGGTAAAGGGTTTAACCATGACCTCCCGCGTGGACTTAAATGACTCCACGGAGTGCGAATTCTATAAAGAGTTCAAAAAAAACCCAGTTTTGTAAGAAACTCTAAGATTGTTCTTCGGCAAAAAGCCAAAATAAAAAACCCTGCCGGCATCGTACAAGCGAGCCGGCTTTTTTAATAAGTAGGGTCCCAATGGTCTACTGCTGACTTACGTCGCTGGGTAAGACAGGGCCTGTCGGCGATTCCAGTATGAGGGAACGTCTGCATACCTAGAGGCACAACAGATAATCGCCATAAATCCTCTCAAACACCAAGTATATTTCCAAAACAGCGCTGATTACTCCTTTTAAAACTAAATACCGGCCAAATACCTTGCAATTTATCCTTCATCTGCTATAGTTTCGCCACTATGGTAATTCGAATGCGTCACACGCGGGCACACACCGCAAACCGCCGTTCACATCACGCTTTAAAAGCGCCGACTTTGGCGACTTGTAGCAACTGTGAGGCGAAACATCGACCACACCACATGTGTCAAGAATGTGGCTTTTATAAAGGACGTCTAGTAATCGACATGAAGGCCAAGAGCGAAGCTCGAGGAGCCCGAATGCAAACTAAAAAAGACGCAATTAAAGCAAATAAAACTGAAGCAGAGGCCGGAGCTGAACCCCAAGCTGCTGAAGCAGAAGCACTAGAAGCGCCAGACCTAAATAAAGTGGCTACGCCAAAATCAAAGGAGGTAGAGTCACCTGAACTGTCTAAAGCAAAAGGAGCAACACCAAGGAAAGGACAAGCATCATAATCCACACAAATTCCGCTTAGAGCGGTATTTTTGTCTGTCTTACTGGTAGACTGCTATCAGTAAAAGTTAAGTACATTCAGCATGGCAAATCGACATTTATCTCGCAGCATTGTTCTTCAATCACTCTTTGAGTGGGATTTGAACGCGCTTGAGAAAAAGGCAGTACACGAAGTCCTGGGACGAAACGTAGCCGAGTTTGCACCCAACAAAACGGATTTGCCGTTCATGGAAAAACTTTTGGATGGAGTTATGGCGAAACAGCCTAAGCTTGACCTTATTATTGAAAAAGCCGCCCCGGAGTGGCCGATAGACCGCATTTCTCCAGTAGATAGAAATATTTTACGACTCGGTCTATATGAATTATTGTTTGCTGACCGGACAGAAGTACCAGCGAAGGTTGCTATCAACGAAGCGATTGAATTAGCTAAGCAGTTTGGAGGGGATAATAGTAGCCGATTTATAAATGGTGTATTAGGTGCAGTTTACAAAGAAATCGGCGAGCCAGGAAAAGAAGAACAAGGTGCTCGTCGCAAAAAAGACGTACCGTTTGATGAGATGACAATCGAGCGCCTATCAGGTGCTGTGGTGTACTCAGAGCACGAGGGGCAGATGTACCTTGCACTCGTACACGACATATTCGGTCATTGGACACTCTCAAAGAGTAAAGTAAAAGAAGGGGAGACGGTAGAAGCAGGAGCTACCCGAGCACTGCTAGAAGAGGTCGGCCTACCGATTACCATCGAAGCTGAGTTGGGAAATAACGAATACATTGCTTCACAGCCAGAGAAAGGAAAAGTGCGTAAACAAGTACACTATTTCCTGGCTAATGCACCATACAACGACATCGAGCTTTTAAAACAAGGTGGTCTAGATGATGCAAAGTGGTTTAAAGTGGCAGAGATTCTCGACTTAAATTTCTACGAAGACATTCTCCCTATTGTCACAAAAGCGATTACTATGCTAGTTGGCAGAGGTTCGAAATAGTGATACTCTCAAAATAACGCACAAATATTCGTTTAAATCAGATTATGGAAGATACTGCAATTCAGGCGAGCCTTGCTAAACTCCAAGGAATTCTAAAAGTCACCTTCACTGATGTAGCAGTTCTCTTGTCTGCCGTGACTCATCGCTCATACCTGAACGAGCACCGAGAAGCTACCTGGGACCACAACGAACGTCTAGAATTTTTAGGCGACGCTGTTTTAGAATTAGTAGTTACGGACTTCTTGTACAAGAAGTATCCAGAAAAACCAGAAGGAGAACTGACTGCAGTCAGAGCAGCCCTGGTAAATACTGTTTCACTTGCTCTGGCTTCAGAGCAGCTCGGGGTCAACGATTATTTATTGATGTCAAAAGGGGAGTCTAAAGACATGGGGCGAGCGCGTCAGTACATTTTGGCGAATGTTTTTGAATCTTGCATTGGAGCCATCTACCTCGATCAGGGGTATGAAGTTGCGGCTGATTTTATTGGTCGTCAACTGTTTGCTAAGACTGATGAAATTGTCAAAAAACGACTCTGGCAAGACGCTAAAAGTCGTTTTCAAGAATTATCGCAAGAATACGCATCGGTTACTCCCCGCTATGAGACGCTTTCCCAAGAAGGGCCAGATCATGACCGTATTTTTACAGTCGGGGTATATTTAAAAAATGAATTGATAGCCGACGGAAAAGGGGCGGCCAAACAAGAAGCGGAGCAGGAAGCCGCCGAGCACGCCATTCAGGCCAAAGGTTGGGATAACGAAACATTCAACTGATTATATTTTAAGCTTCCAAAGCACGCGCATCTAGTTGATAGCGCGTGCTATACTTTTTACATGAAAAAGTTCCAATTTGGCTTTAGTCTCATCGAAGTAATGGTGGTGGTTTCTATTATTGGCATCTTGAGCGCCGTGTTGTATGTAAATTTTAGCCAAGGGTCAGAGTTGTCGCGAGATACGCAGCGTCAAGCTGATTTACGAATAGTGAGTAATGCCCTAGAGTTGTATAAGAATAAACGCGGTAGATATCCAGAAGGGTGTAACAGTGCTGGCACTTGGTCCGGCCATGCTCCAGACTACGATTGTTCCTCTGGAAATCAATATATAGTTGGTTTGGCTCCAGAGTTCATTCCGCGGCTCCCTCAAGACCCAAAGTTGAATGGAGATAACTCTGGCTATGCGTACCTCACCAACACTGAAGGTTCGGTGTACAAATTCATTGCGTACAGAACCGTAGAGTCAGAATTGGTGACCTATGACCATGAATTCAAAATCTGTGATGCGGACAACACCGAGAGCTTAGTGCCCTTGTGTAACTCGGTGCACGCAAATCCTTATAATAACAACCCACCTAGTCATTGCCAAAATACAGATGTTACATTCCAAACTTCATACGCCGTTTGGGCAGGATTTACTGTCCCTACAGTCGCCGTTACAAATTCTAACTACGACCAGTTTGTTGAAAGGTCAACTGAAGATATCGTGTGCGAGATTCCTTAATTTAAGAATACGACTGGTTCACTAAACCTTACTCAGATGAATAACGATAAAACAACTACATGAAGAAAAAATTACTTGGTTTTACTATGATTGAACTCATGGTGGTAATCACTATCATGAGTTTGTTGGCGGGGGTGGCGTACGTTAATTTCAGCGGGGCTCGCGCTGAGTCTCGCGACAAGGTCCGACAAAACACTTTGCTTGAAATGCAGTTGGCCCTAGAGCTTTACAAGTCACAGTACGAAGTCTACCCAGATTCAGGGTGCGGAGTTTCTGCTGGCTGGGTTGGTCCAGGACTACAAGGAACGTTGGGAGTTCAATGTGATGAGTATATAGATGGATTAGCGCCTGACTTCATTTCGGCTCTCCCGGTTGATTTGACTCAAAACGCAGTGGGTGACCACGGATACGCGTATCAAGTAACTCCTGATCGGAGTGCGTATAAGCTGATGTCGTACCAGACAGCGGAGGCTGATTTTGTGGATGATTATGACCACGACTTTTCACGTTGCCCCAACTCGGGTCCTAACTGTGGTAGCGTTCCAGATAAATACACATATGCCGTCTATTCTTTCCGAGCAGAAGATATGTAGCGAATTCACGACCCTGTGGGCATAAAACTTTTGTCACTGCTCCTGATGCTAGAATAACTATATGAAGAAAACACACTCTGGCTTTACTCTGATTGAACTTTTAGTGGTGATTAGTATCATTGGTGTGCTGTCAGCGATTGTCTTTACGAGCTTTGGGAGTGCTCGTGAAAACTCGCGTGACAAGATGCGGCAGTCTACCTTGAAAGAGTTAGCATTAGCTTTAGAGGTCTATAAATCTCAAAATGGAGTATATCCAGACCAGGGTTGTGATGATGGCTCAGGATGGGCGACTCCAGACACCTCTGGTTGTGAGAATGGGTATATAGCTGGAATGGTGCCTGATTTTATTTCTGAGCTGCCGACCGATCCAAACCAAGAGACTGAATCCAACCTGGGTTTTATGTATCGGGTGAGTTCAGCCGGAGATAGGTACAAAGCAATGACACAAGGCTCCGTCGAATCTAACCTAGTAAATGATTTTAATAACGAGTTTGCTCGCTGTCCAGTAGCTGTTTTTGGGGGTCCGTGTGCGAACGGGGCGCCAAAAAGAACCTACGCAGTTTACTCACTGGGAGCAGAGAACTGGTAGTTGTCGTAATCAGGTATGTATTTAAAAGAATTATCAATTCAAGGTTTTAAATCATTTGCTAAGAAAAGCGAGCTGGAGTTTTCCTCTTCTATTACCTCGATAGTGGGCCCCAATGGTTCTGGTAAAAGCAACATCGCTGAGTCATTTAGATTCGTTTTAGGAGAACAGTCAGTAAAATCGATGCGCGGGAAGAAAGGAGAAGATTTAATCTGGGGTGGTTCGGATAAGATTTCACGTGGAAATCGGGCTGGGGTAGAGGTCACCTTTGATAATACAAACAGAAATTTTGGTCTGGATTTTGACGAAGTCAAAATCCAGCGGGTGGTTCATCGAGACGGGCAAAACGAGTATAAGATAAATGGCTCGACAGTTCGTCTTAAAGATATTCACGAACTCTTAGCCGGCGCAAACATAGGCTCTTCAGGGCACCATATTATCTCTCAAGGTGAGGCTGACCGGGTGTTGGCCGCTGGTCCTAAAGAGCGTCGAGAAATGATTGAAGATGCGCTGGGTCTGAAAGTCTATCAACTAAAGAAACAAGAAACACAACGGAAGCTTGAAAAAACGCAAGAGAATATTTTGCAAGTTGAGTCGTTGCGTCGCGAAGCCGCTCCGCATTTAAAGTACTTAAAAAAACAAGTGGAAAAAGCCGAGCGTTCTTTAGAAGTGCAAGCACAGTTGAAACTCGCTTATGCAGAATACCTCAAGCGAGAAGATACATACCTAGCGTTTCATTTTGACCGCTTACAAGCAGAAAAGATTGCTCCTGAGACTGAGCTCCAGACTATTCAAAAGCAGTTGAATGAGCTTAAAGAGCTTCTGAGAGAAACGGACGATGATCAGAATCAAAACCAGAAGCTCCAAGCAGTACAGTCTGAATTAAGAACCTTATCCCAATTGCGACAGACCACTGAACGTGAAGTCAGTAGCGTTGAAGGACAAATGGGTTTTCTAAACAGACGACTCAGCACACCAGTGCCGGAAGTAGCTGTCGGGGGAGTGATAGCTCGAGCTGAGTTAGAAAAGTTGGTGGCTGAGATAGAGAGCGGAGCTGATAAAGCCCTGAGTAAGGGCGGGGAGTCTGGGCTTAAGCGAGCGCTGAATGACCTGTTAAATCAGCTTAAATCTTTCATACAAAGAGAACCTGTCAAAACGATAGACACCACTGAGGCGGACAAAGCAGAGTTAGAAGTTCTGGAAAAAACCTTTCACACCGCCCAAGCAGCAGTAGCTAAAGCGCTGGAAGGCGAAGAAAAAGCTCGGGCAATGGTGGCTGAACAAGAAACACAAAAACAACAAGGCACTCAACAGAATCGTGAGGCAGAGCGCGAAATGTTTACGTTGATAAATACCCAAAGAGAAACCGAACAAACTCTCTATCGTCTCTCCTCTGAACTCCAGGTTCTAGAAAGAGACAGGGTCGACTTCAAACAAGAACTCCAAGAAGCGGTCACTTTGATTGGCAGAAGTGCCAGTGATTACTACACTCACGCCTTACAGCTTGAGTCTGGCGAAGTGATCACTCAAGAACAGATGGTGCAAGAAGATAGGCAAGTCCAAAGAGAGCGTCGGAAAGAGCTTGAGAAGCTCAAAATTCGCCTAGAAGAGCTGGGAGTGGGAGCAACTGAAGACTTACTTAAAGAGTATAAAGAAGCGCAAGAACGGGATGAATTCTTAGCCGGAGAACTCGAAGACTTGTCTTTGTCGGTGCAGAATCTTCTGTCGCTAACAGAAGAAATGCAGGAGAAACTACAAGAGCAGTTTGCGGAGGGGATGGAGAAGATTTCCCAAGAATTTAATACCTTCTTCACCCTCATGTTTGGCGGCGGCTCGGCCGTACTACAGAGAGTGGCAATGAAAGTGCGTAAGAATGAAGATGATGAAAGTGAGGTCGAGTCAAAATCCGAAGAGGGAGTCGAGCTCAGCGTTCAACTACCAAACAAACGGGTGAAAGGACTGGAGATGCTTTCTGGAGGAGAACGAGCGCTAGCTTCTATTGCCCTCATTTTTGCGATGAGTCAGGTGAACCCTCCGCCGTTTATTATTCTCGATGAGACTGATGCTGCACTCGATGAAGCGAACAGTCGTCGCTACGGAGACATGATTGAAGCGTTGTCCAAGAAGTCACAATTGGTACTGATTACCCACAACCGCGAAACCATGAGTCGAGCCGGCATTCTCTACGGCATCACAATGGGTGGGGACGGAGTATCCAAGGTGCTCTCGGTGAAGTTTGAAGAAGCAGCAGCGGTGGCAAAGTAAAGTAGTTCACCTGGGCCACGAGGTGTGACTTATCCAGCGTGAAGCCATTTTGGCTCCACGTTTTTGGTATGATACAGGGATGGAAGGATCACCTAACAAAGAAACGCTTAAACAAGAAGCTGAAATTAAGCCACTGACTCCCGAACAGGAAGCCGATTTGCGAGCAGCTCTGGTCTCAATAGACTCTCCTCATACGCAAAAAAAAAGCCCGGAAGAATCTCAGGTAAGAGAATAGGAGCAACGGTCGGAGCCGCCGCTTTTGCGGGAATGCTTCATTATGGTATTGAGAGCAACGAGGGTGGTAACCAGGAAGACGGTGCCGATAGTAAGCGCTGGTATCACTCAGAGCAAACCGAAGATGCTTCGGGAACGGCTCGAGAGTCAATTGCGGATTTAGTCCGCCGGTTTTTACGAGAAGATACTGAATTGTCACAGCGGAATAGTGAAACTCAGTCAGCTGAGAGGTCTCCTCAAGGACACGAGCAGTTCAGTGCCGAAACGTCTGGCTACGAAGCTTTTTTAAAACTTCGTAAAGACGAGGTGCTTTTTTTAAATCAAAAAAATGAGCCAGTGGGCCAGCCGCAAAAATTTGAAAATTTTGTTGATGAGAAAAATAATTTTGTCGGTGATTATAAATATTCACCGGGTGATGAAGATGAGTCAGGAATCTTGTCTGATGTGCCGGTTAAAGAGTGGCGCGACTACGTAAGGAACAGGCTGCAAGTAGAATATCCAGACCAAGAAATTCATGATGATATGAATGTGATACGAGTGTTTCAGGCTGCGTATGAGTCAGGTGATGCCGAGTTGAAACAGAAAATTTCTAGTGGGGAAATCGTGAGCCAGGACCAGATTATCAGTTATCGGATTGCGCAAGATTTCCCCGGTGCGGATGGCTATGACCGGGTCGAGTATCTCCAAGAGCACGTTACCTTTCGCACTGAACTCGAAGCGGTGCCTGGTGTTCCGGGGGCAGAAAAAGAAGCTGTGCCAGAAGTGGTGCAAGAAGAGCTGCGTAGATTACTGCCTGGGCTTTTCGCTCAAGAATCAGGCTTTCAAGAAGACGTGGTAAATCCGCAGACTCATGCCACGGGCTCCGGACAATTTATGCCCGAGACGTGGAAGCGGTATACGGGAACCAACGAAGTCTCGACGGATTACGGGGACCAAGTAGCAGTGCTTGGACCGATGGTCTCGGACGTGTATGATCGAGTCTTGGATAAGATTGGTGTCGACGCCCTGCAAACGTTACGTTCACGCTTTGCCACGGAGGACGACTTTTTGACGAGTATTATCACACCAGCAGTAATCAGCGGTTTTCACACTGGACCAGACAGAATTGCCGAAGCTGCCAGACGCTATGTGCAGTCGGTGCAGCTAAACGACATGCCAGCCGGAAAAGATTTGTTTCTGGCAATTGCTACCTATGGAGCCGCCTCAAGTGAAGGTTTGCTCGATGGTTTTAAGACTGAGTCTCGTGAATATGTAACCAAAGTCTACGCCGCAGCCAACGTCTTGCAAGAGAAGTACTATCAATCAGACAATCAAGCAACGCTGCTTGCTCAAAACTAAAAAACCGACTGGCCCTTTGGGGCCAGTCGGTTTTTTGTGTGTAAGTGAGTTTCTATTACTGCGTGGTGATGAGTTCAAAGTCGAGCTGTCGTTCGTCTTTATCAGCCCGGACGAGTTTCACTCGTACCTCGTCACCCAGTCGGTAGACCTTACCGGTCTGCTTTCCTTTGATGCGATACTTGGTGGCTTCGTGTTCAAAGTAGTCACCCTTGATGGTAGCGAGTCGGACCATGCCTTCGGCCAGTGAATCTTGCTCTTGGACATAGATTCCCCAGTCAGTAACTCCCGTGATAATCCCATTGAATTCTTGACCCACTTTGTTGAGCATGTACTCAACAGACTTGAATTTAATTGAGTCGCGTTCGGCTGAGACAGCTTCCATTTCTCGCTGTGAAGACTGGACGGAAATCTGTTCGTAGCGAGCGGTTTCTTTTGGCCCGATTGTTTCTCCGTCTAAGTGCTGACGCAACATCCGGTGAGCCATCAGGTCGGGGTAGCGTCGAATCGGGGAAGTGAAGTGGGTGTAAAACTTAAAGGCTAACCCAAAGTGTCCAATATTCTTGGTGGAGTAGATAGCTTTGGACATAGAGCGAATACTGGCTGTTCGAATAAGGTTTGCTTCAGAGGAACCTTCTACGTCACTCATCAGTTTGTTCAGCGCTTTGGCCCCGACCATGCCTTGTTTGGTCTCAAACTCGTATCCCAGTGCATGCACAAATGTAGCGAGTTCTTCAATCTTGTCCGGGTTTGGTTCATCGTGGATTCGGTAGATAAAGGTTAGTTCTTTGTTTTGTGACTTCGCTTTCGTGTTGATGAACGTAGCTACTTCTCGGTTGGCTAAGAGCATGAAATCTTCAATCATCATCATGGTCTCAATGCGCTCTTTGAGAAAGGCTCGTATCGGGGTGCCGTTTTCATCAAGCTCAAATTTCACCTCTGGCTGCTCAAAGGCGATAGCCCCATTTGCTTGTCGTTTGCGTCGGAGCATTCGACCCAACTTCATCATGGTGTTTAATTCTTCAAGATACTCTCCTGCTTGGTCATCAAGAATAGTCTGAGCGTCTTCATAGCTAAAGCGCTTATCAGAGCGAATGATGGTTTGACCGTACCATTGGTTAACTACACCAGCGTCGGCATCAAGTTCGAACACCGCTGAGAAAGCCAGACGGTCTTCGTTCGGACGCAGGGAACAGAGGTCGTTAGAAAGTATTTCAGGCAGCATGGGAATTACCCGGTCTACCAGATAGACAGACGTTCCGCGCTCGACCGCTTCCACGTCGAGCGGTTCACCGGTCCGGACGTAGTGAGATACGTCAGCAATATGAATACCGACTTCAGTGTTTCCATTCTCTAGGGTTTGGATAGACAAAGCATCGTCAAAGTCTTTGGCATCGTGCGGGTCAATCGTCATAGTCATCACTCCGCGAAAGTCTTTGCGCTTCGGGTCAGCTATGGCGTCAGCAAAAATCTGCTCTTTGTTTTCGTAGATTTCTTGCGCAGCGTTTTGTACAGACTCTGGGAAGTCTTTGGAGAATCCACCGGAGCGGATGATTGCTTGCATCTCAGTCTCGTGATCACCAGCGTGGCCGAGAGTTTCCGTTATTTTAGCCAGCGGGTCTGTGTTTGGCTCCTTCCAACTCGTAATCTCAACTACCACCTTCATGTCCAGGTCATTGCCAGTTGCTTCAGGGAGAACGGGGCGAATGTGAATACGGCTATTGTCAGGAGACAGAAACTTAATAGTTTGTCCGCCGACCATCTTTTCCTTTACTACTCCGATGAGTTCTCGGTGAATGGCTTTTACCACGCGCACCACTTTCCCTTCCTGGCGTTTACCAGCAATCACGTCTTTAAGCTCTACTTCCACAATGTCGCCATTGAGAGCAAAGCCTAAAGCGCCGCGTTCGACAATCACGTCTTCTTCAAAGGCTTCATTTTTAACAAACCCGGTTCCCTTACCTCGGACCATGATTGGTCCTTCTATAGTTTTATTCATGTGCAAATACTAGCACCAAATGAGCAAAGGCCCAAAGTACGGACTTGAACGAGTGTCTGAGTTCAACTCCCACCAAGTCAAGATTCTTGAAGTGAATGATACGTATTTGATTCAGAGGCTGCCTATTGACCTTTTTTTACAGTCTGGTATGCTGGCGCCACTATGTTAATGATGCGTTTACAACGAGTTGGCCGAAAAAATGATCCTGCGTACCGGATCGTCGTGACCGACAAACGAACAGGTGTGGGAAGCGACAAGCATGTCGATCGCCTTGGTTCGTATAACCCAAAGCTTAATCACATTCAATTGGATGCTGAAAAAGCCAAAGAGTGGTTGAGTAAAGGAGTTCAACCTTCTGATACTATGCACAACATTCTGGTTAGCCAAAAGGTGATTGATGCAAAGAAAATCAACGTTCTGCCACGAAAATCTCCGATTGTAGACGAAGCAGCTATCAAGAAAGCAGAAGAAGAGGCAGCCGCAAAAGCAGAAGCTGAAAAAAAAGCCGCAGAAGAAGCCAAAGCTGCCGAGGAAGCAAAAGTAGAAGAGACACCGACCGAAGATGATGTGAAAGTAGATGTGACGGCAGATGAAGACGATCCTACAGATCATTCTGAAACAGCAGTTGAAGATCCCAAAAAAGTTCAAAAAGAAAAATCAGAACACGCTCAAGCTCAAGCTGACGCAGAAGCTGACTAACTCCAGAACCAGCCTACAAAAATAACGTGACTTGTCACGTTATTTTTACACCTGAGTTAGTTGACTCTCAGGGCATACTCTCGTATGCTTTTAGGAGCGCGTTACCCTGGCGGTAACGATTGCTTACTAGTTAGTCAAATGATAGTTGTATGGATACGTACGAAGATAAGCAATTTCTCGAGAGTTTAGTAAAAACACTAGTCGACCACCCAGAGTCGGTGAATGTGAACCGAACGGTAGATGAGATGGGAGTACTCCTGACTCTAGATGTACACGCCGAAGACATGGGAAAGATTATTGGACGCAGTGGAAACACTGCCAAGGCAATCCGAACCCTTCTGCGAGTAGTCGGGATGAAGAATGATGCTCGAGTAAACCTCAAAATTAACGAACCAGAAGGCGGGAAAGGAATGAACCCAGAAATGTCTGAAGCAATGCAAGAGGACAATGGTGGGTCAGTCGAGGCGAAGTCGCTTGACCAGGCGATTGATGATTTGAAGATATAGTCGCTCGCACCACCCTCAGGCGACCGTAAAAATCTCAGCAGATTTTTACTTCGGCTTCGGCCGCAACTTTTAAAACACCACGACTCTTGTCGTGGTGTTTTAAAAGACTGACTTGCGGCCTGCAGATGCTCGCCGAAGGTGGTGTTTCGCTCCAGTGTTGTTGTTGACCAGCGCTTTCCTGTATAAATTCTAGGCACTGCCACTTTGCTTCAGTTGTGGTAAGCTTTTTTGTATGAACTTTCATGTCATCACTTTATTTCCTGATATCTGCCAAACGTACACTGACGCCAGTGTGCTTGGTCGGGCGCAAAAGACTGATAAGGGGCTGGGGGCAAAGGTGCGGGGGAAGAAGATTTCTGTTTCTTATTACAATCCGCGAGATTTTGCGAACAATAAACATAACAAAGTAGATGATAAGCCTTACGGCGGTGGTCCGGGTATGGTCATGAAAGCCGAGCCGATTCTTCGTGCGTGGCAAAAAGCGGTGGGCCGAAAGCGAGATCAAAAGAAAGTAAAAACGCTCATCATGTCTCCGCGAGGGACGGTCTTTACCCAAGAGTTGGCTAAGGAATACGCCCAGAAGTATGACCACCTCGTCCTTATTTCAGGTCGCTACGAAGGAATCGATGCTCGCGTGCAGACGGCACTCAAGGCCGAAGAGGTTAGTGTCGGCGACTACATCCTGACTGGGGGAGAGTTACCAGCATTGACTATTATCGACTCAACCGCCAGGCAGGTAGCCGGAGTACTCGGTACCAAAGAATCTCTAGAAGACGAACGGGCAACAACTGGTGAGGCATACACTCGCCCTGAAGTGATTGAATATAAAAAGAAGAAACTGGAAGTCCCTGCGGTATTTGTGCAAGGGAATCACAAAGAGATAGAAAAAAGGCGGGGTAAATAAATGAACCCTCACATTAAAAGTACAGGTATTGAGCAAAAGTCAATAGGCTGACTTGCAATCCCTCAAATATCACGTATACTCTTGTCCACATACGCAGTGTTGCGATCTCGGATGAGTTACGATTGAGAGATGTTTCATAGGCGGAGGTAATTATTCACGGGAGTGATGCATTTATTTATCCGATAGATAGTTTGAAACAATTTAAAAGGCGCTTGGGCGTTCGTTTTTAGTTGTTTGATATTTTCTATATTAATTTTTAGGTTGTTATGTCACAAGAGATTTCAGTTGGACACATGCCGCAACGGACGTTTGCGAAAGCCGCCGCGCCGCGGATTCCGCTACCAGACCTAATCGAGCCACAACGTGAGTCGTACAAGTGGTTTGTCGAGACTGCCCTGAAGGAAATCTTCACGGAGTTTTCACCAATTTCAGACTACTCTGAAAAGAAGTTTGAAATGGTATTTAAAAAATACGACATTGGTGCACCAAAGTACTCACCAGAGTTTGCCAAGGCAAACAAGCGAACCTACGAAGCTTCACTGCGAGCTGAAGTAGTACTCAAGAACAAAACCTTTGAAAGTGAAAAGAACCAGGAAATCTTCATGACTGACATTCCCATGATGACTGACAACGGTACGTTTATCATCAATGGAGTGGAGCGAGTAATTGTTCCGCAGTTGGCACGAAGTTACGGTATCTTCTTCACTGCCGCTGAAAGCAAGGGTAAAACACTATTTGGAGCAAAGATTATTCCAGCGCGAGGTGCCTGGGTAGAAATAGAATCTGAAGCTGATGGGGTTATTTACGTTAAAATTGACCGAAAAAAGAAGTTTCCAATCTCTTCTTTGCTTCGAGTTTTGGGTGTAGAGAAAGACGCAGACATGATCAAGCTCGTCAAAGACATTGAACGAGGAGAAGAGTACATGAAAGCGACGCTGGCCAAAGACCCAGCGAAAACCACTGACGAATCATTTGTAGAAATCTACAAGCGACTGCGTGACGGTGACTTGGCGACTATCGACAACGCGCGAGACTTTGTCCGTTCTATCTTTTCACCAGAACGATACGACCTCTCTGAAATCGGTCGTCATCACTTTAACAACCGATTTGGACGTCCGGTGACAGCTAAAGCCACGGCTGATCGAACGGTGTCTATTGAAGACATGAAGTTGATTCTGGCGCACATCATTGTGTCTAACCATGACAACCAAGCTAAGCCAGACGATATTGACCACCTCGGTTTCCGTCGTGTGCGCTACTTTGGCGAAATGCTGCAACAACGAGTACGAGTCGGTATGACTCGAATGAAGCGAAACATTCAAGACCGAATGTCGACGATTGAAGCAGAAACATCACTCCCGATGCAAATCATTAACCCGCGACCACTGCAGGCGGCGATTAAGGAATTTTTCACTACCAACCAGCTATCACAATTTTCGCAGCAGCAAAACCTACTCGCTGAGGTCGAACACCTGAGAACACTCTCAGCGCTTGGACCCGGTGGTCTGACTCGAGAACGAGCCGGCTTTGAAGTACGCGACGTGCACACGTCTCACTACGGACGACTCTGCCCAATCCATACTCCAGAAGGTCCAAACATTGGACTTATTCTCCGACTTTCAATGTACGCTCGAGTCAACCGCTTTGGTATCATCGAGACTCCGTACATGAAAGTAGAAAAAGGACGATTGACTGACGAAGTTACCTACATGAACGCTCACGAAGAAGAACACTTTACGATTGCTCACTCCGCTATCGAAGTAGACGATAAAGGAAAAATCAAAAATGACTTCGTGGAAGCGCGAATGAAAGGTGAACCGCGACTGGTACCACAAAACGATGTTGATTATATCGATATCGCGACCAACCAGCCGTTCTCAGTAGCAACCTCAATGATTCCTTTCTTGAATCATGATGATGCCAACCGAACACTCATGGGTTCAAACATGCAGAAGCAGTCAACCCCTTGTCTTATCCAGGAAGCACCGATTGTTGCCACTGGAATCGAAGGAATGGCTGCCAAAGACGTCGGACGAGTACTTTACGCTCAGGAACCAGGAGAGGTGACTGAAGCTGACGCTCGAAAGATTATCGTAAAGATGAAAGACGGAAAAAATCACGAATATCCACTGGCACAACTACAACGAACTAACGACTTCTCAGCCTTCCAGCACCGACCAGCGGTGTCAGTCGGACAAAAGGTAAAGCGAGGAGATTTGTTGGCTGATACTACTTCAACTGACAACGGACAGATTGCGGTCGGGCAAAACGCGATGGTTGCATTTATGTCATGGAATGGAGCCAACTACGAAGACGCGATTATTATTTCCGAACGACTGGTAAAGAAGAGTAAGTTCGCTTCAATTCACCTCGACGAACTAGAGGTGGCTGTTCGCGACACTAAGCTTGGACCAGAGGTAACAACACCGGACATCCCAAACGTATCTGAAGTAAAACTCCGAAACCTAGACGAGACAGGAGTTGTCCGTATCGGAGCTGAAGTACGAACCGGAGATATCTTGGTGGGGAAAGTGACTCCCAAGGGAGAAACTCAACTCACTCCAGAAGAACGATTGCTTCGTTCAATCTTTGGTGAAAAAGCAAAAGATGTGAAAGACACCTCCCTCCGCCTTCAGGCCGGAAAGAAAGGTCGAGTTATCGGTGTGAAAATCTTCTCTCGAGAAAACGGTGACCAGCTTGAAAGTGGAGTCATCAAGAAAATCTTGATTACCGTGGCGCAAGTACGAAACATCTCAGTGGGGGATAAGCTCGCTGGACGACACGGAAACAAGGGAGTTATTTCTCGAATCCTACCCGAAGAAGACATGCCATACACTGCAGACGGAACACCTGTAGACGTATTGCTGACACCACTTGGTGTGCCGTCACGTATGAACCTGGGTCAGATTCTTGAGCTTCACCTCGGTATGGCTGCCCACACACTTGGCTACCAAGCTATCGTGCCGCCATTTGCCGGAGCCAACGAAGACGACGTAAAAAAGGAACTGGTAGAAGCCGGATTCCCAACTGACGGAAAGATTCAACTACGCGATGGGTTGTCGGGTGAAGAATTCGCTCAGAAGACAGCGGTCGGGTACATGTACATCTTGAAGCTTCATCACATGGTGGAAGACAAAATCCACATGCGATCGATTGGACCCTACTCGCTTATTACGCAGCAACCACTGGGTGGAAAAGCTCAAGTGGGTGGACAGCGATTTGGAGAAATGGAAGTGTGGGCTCTCCTGGGATATGGAGCTGCCTATACACTCCGAGAAATGCTGACTATCAAGTCTGACGATATCATTGGACGCTCTGCAGCCTTTGATGCGATTGTTCGCGGCGAGAAGATTTCTCACCCGCACACGCCGGCAGCTTTCAACGTACTACTCAACCAGCTGCGAGGACTTGCACTTGATGTGACTCTGGAACGAGAAGAGCGACCACGACGTAATTATGATCAAGCGTAATCTTTCTGCCTATGTCTAACGAATCAACATTCAAAAAAACAGAATTCAAGAAGCCACCAATGATCCCAACCAACTACACTGGGGTGAGTTTGAAGCTGGCTTCACCAGAAACTATTCTTGACTGGTCATGGGGAGAAGTGACCAAGCCAGAAACCATCAACTACCGAACCCAGCGACCAGAGAAGCACGGTCTATTTGATGAACGTATCTTTGGTCCAGTAGAAGATTACGAGTGTTCATGTAAGAAATACCGAGGAATTCGATACAAAGGAATCGAATGTGAAAAGTGCGGAGTAGAAATCACTCGAGCTATCGTGCGGCGAGAACGAATGGGCCACATCGACTTGTGTGTTCCTGTCTCTCACATCTGGTTCTTGCGTGGAGTGCCAAGCCGAATCGCGATGATTCTTGGCCTGACTGCCTCATCAATTGAAAAAGTTATTTACTTTGCTGGATACATCGTTACTTCAGTAAGTGAAAGTGATCGAGCTCGAATTTTGGCTGAACTCGATACTGAGTTTAAGACCAAGTTGAAAGCTCTGCAAAACGAAGAAGCCCGAGATGCTCTTAAGACTCGAGCTGACGAAACCAAAAAAGAGATTGAAAGCATCAAGCAGGGAACCGTCCTTGATGAAGCAACTTTCCACAAGTTCTCAATCAAGTACAGTACATTGTTTGAAGCTCGGATTGGAGCTGAAGCTATCTACGACCTATTTAAAAACATCGACCTTGGGAAGCTCTGTGATGAGCTCGAAGACCGTTACACCAAAGCCGGAGCGATGGAACGAGCGAAGCTTGATAAGCGACTTGCACTTATTCGCGGGATGCTCAACGCTGGAGTACGACCAGAATGGTTGTTTCTGACTCGAATCCCAGTAATACCACCAGCGATTCGACCAATGGTAGCGCTTGAAGGTGGACGACATGCTAGCTCCGATCTAAACGATCTCTACCGACGAGTAATCAACCGAAATAACCGTTTGAAGAAGCTGATTGATATTCAAGCTCCAGACGTGATTCTTCGAAACGAAAAACGAATTATGCAGGAGGCAGTTGATGCACTTATTGACAACTCTATTCGCCACGGTGGAGGAGCATACTCAGTAATGAGTCAAGCGCAACGACGCCCGTTGAAGTCTCTATCCGACTACCTAAAGAGCAAGCAAGGCTATTTCCGACAAAACCTCCTGGGAAAGCGAGTGGACTACTCAGGACGTTCAGTGATTGTGATTGGACCAGACCTGGCACTCGATCAGTGTGGTCTGCCAAAGCACATGGCTCTGGAACTCTTCCGACCATTTGTGATTGCGGAGCTTTTGAAACAAGAGCTTGCGTACAACATTCGTGGAGCCGGCCGTCTGGTAGAAGATGGAGTACCAGAAGTGTGGGCGATTCTTGATGACATCATCAAGTACAAGTACGTCCTCTTAAACCGGGCACCGACACTTCACCGTCAAGGTATCCAGGCGTTCCGCCCAGTATTGATCGAAGGAAACGCGATTCAAGTACACCCATTGGTATGTCGAGCGTTCAACGCCGACTTCGACGGTGACCAGATGGCGGTACATGTACCATTGTCTGATGAGGCGCAAATGGAAGCTCGAGAAATCATCTCAGCCAACAAAAACATTCTTAAACCAGGTTCAGCCGAACCAGTAGTTTCAGAAAAGCTACTTGATATTGCACTGGGAGCCTACTGGATGACTAAGGTAGTTGAAGGAGCAAAAGGAGAAGGAAAGCATTTCTCTTCACCCAACGACGCTATCAATGCCTACGACTACGAAGTTATTGACTTCCGAGCGAAGATAAAAGTGCTGGCGACAGATACGCCAAAGTATGCTCAATACGAAGGAGCTATCTTTGAAACTACCGTTGGACGTCTTTTGTTTAACTCAGTACTTCCGAGTGACCACAGTTTCATTAATGATGTAGTGGCGCAAAAAACACTATTCCAAATCGTGATTGATATTATCGATGACCGTGGAGCCGACAAGGTGCCAGCAATCGTCGACAAACTAAAGAAATTTGGTTTCAAATACGCAACTGTTTCTGGAGTGACGTGGGGAATTGACGACGTTGTAGTACCAAAACAAAAGCCAGCTATTATTGCTGCAGCTCAAGCTCAAGTGCGCGAGATTGTCTCTCATTATGACGAAGGGCTCCTGTCTCGAGAAGAACGTCGTCGTCTCGTAATTAGTATCTGGCACCAAGCGAAATCTGAAATTGAAAAAGTTCTTCCTGAAACACTCAGCGATAATGGTTCTGCATTTGAAATGTGGAAGTCAGGCGCCCGAGGTTCTCTGGGACAGATTGCTCAGATGGCTGGTATGAAAGGATTGATTGTAAACACCCGAGGTGAAACTCTTGAATTCCCTGTTCTGTCTTCTATGAAGGAAGGTATGACACCAATTGAGTACTTCAATACTACACACGGTTCCCGAAAAGGTCTGGCCGACACGGCTCTTCAGACTGCCAAGGCTGGATATCTTACCCGTCGACTCTTCGTGGTTGCGCAAGACGCGATTGTGACAGAGGAAAACTGTAAGACAAAAGCTGGTACAAACATCAGTCGAGTCTCTGCTTCAGGAATCGAAATCGCTTTCTCGAAAGCTATCAAAGGACGCATCTTAGCTGAAGACGCAATTGACGCAAAAGGCAACGTAATCTTCAAGAAGGGTCATTTGCTTTCTCGTCGAGAAGCCATCGCAGTAGAAGAAACTACGTGCGAATCAGTGATAGTACGATCACCAATGACCTGTAAGACGCTCCGTGGAGTCTGTCAGCAATGTTATGGTATCGACTTGACTACTAATGCTTTAGTGGACATAGGAGAGGCGGTTGGTACGGTCGCCGCTCAAGCGATTGGTGAGCCAGGAACGCAGCTGACGATGAACACCAAGCACGCCGGAGGAGCTGCGTCAGCCGGTGGAGACGTGACTCAAGGTCTTCCTCGAGTAGAAGAAGTCTTTGAAAAACGACAACCAAAAATCCCAGCGATTGTATGTAAGTACACTGGAGTGGTGACGGACGTTCGAACTGACGGACGTGACCGAGTAATTGTAGTTGCACCCGACATGACCGCTGAAGGCGCGCCAAAGAAGAAAGATAATAATGAGTATGAGGTAGATTACCGACGAACTCAGACGGTAGTAAAGGGTGACTCAGTGATTGCTGGACAGCTTTTGACTGACGGTTCAGCCTTGCTCCCGGAACTCTTCAAGTTTGGTGGGCAGGAAGTGACTCAGGACTACATCATTTCTGAAGTGAACAAAATTTACGAGCTACAGGGGGTAACTATTGCGCGCAAGCACATCGAGCTGATTGTGAAGCAGATGATGTCACGGGTAAAAATTACGCACCGTGGAGAAAGTAAGTTTACTATCGGAGAAGTGATTGAAGAGTGGATTGTAGTAGAAGAAAACACGCGCCTCAAAGCCGAAGGAAGAGAGGTTGCTAAGGGAGATCGTCTCATCACCGGTATTACCGAGACTTCACTTACGCGAAAGAGTTTCCTCTCAGCAGCGTCATTCCAGAACACAACTCGAGTATTGATTAACGCAGCAGTGAAGGGAAGTAACGACAATCTTGCCGGTCTGATGGAAAACGTTATCATCGGAAAACTTATCCCAGCCGGTTCAGGCTTCAAGGGGAGTAATAAGTACAAGATGATTGAGAAGATGCAGTCAGAACGATAGTAGAGAATAAAAAAGCGGCGCCAATAGGCGCCGCTTTTTTTGTATATCAGGGAAGGGGATATAGTCGACCCCGACACCTCAGCCCTCACTGTGAGACTCAGCGGCTTCACCCTGTGGGCTGCAGATGCTTCGCTACACAGTGAGGACTGGGGTGTCTTGAGGTATAAAAAAACCCGCTGATGTTGCGTGGTTTATGAGTGCTGATTGTATTATAATTTCGATGCACAGACCTCAAGAATATAAGTAATGAGGAGCACCGTAACAATAGTGTATATGCCTAAGTGCAAAATAAAGAACTTTTTTGGCATTTTAGGATAATCCTTGAGAACTAGTGTGTTGTACCCAGTCCATACGCATACTATTAATACCAAAAGAATAATCACAATAACTTTCATATAGCCCTCTTTTTTTGCGTTTATTCAGTCTTACATATTATACATTTATAATTAAATAAGTCAATATTTAGCTACCAATTCAGTTTAACGGTATACTAGGTCCATTATGAGCGATGCAGTCCAGCAAATTAAAGATAAACTGAATATTCTTGATGTGATTTCTCCCTATGTGGATTTGCATAAAGCGGGGAAGAATTATAAAGGGAAGTCTCCGTTTGCGGCGGAGAAGACACCGTCTTTCTACGTTTCTCCTGACCGAGGGATGTATTACTGTTTTTCTACTTCCCAAGGGGGAGATATTTTTAATTTCATTCAGGCGATGGAAGGAGTTGATTTTAAAGAGTCCCTCAAGATGTTGGCGGTCAAAGCTGGCGTTGAATTGGTGCCGGAAGACCCGAAGAAGAAAAGTGAGCGGGAGCGTCTGTTTGCAACGGTTGAAGCAGCCACGGTCTTTTTTGCGGAGCAGCTGGAGAAGGAGGCTGAAGCACTGGAGTACCTACATAACCGAGGGGTGAAGTCTGAAACAGTAGCCAAGTGGCGGATAGGATTTGCGCCCGGGCCACCAAAGTCTGGTTGGCGGGAAGGGAAGGATCACTTAGAGGCTCTGGGGTACACCAGAGACGAGCTGCTTAAGAGTGGGATTATCAAGACTACTGATGCTGGTAAGGAGCCGTTTGATGTCTTTCGTGACCGTATTATGTTTCCGATGGCTGAGCCGGGCGGGAAGATGGTGGCATTTTCTGGACGTGTTTTGCATCCAGATGACAAAGCTCCCAAGTACGTGAATTCTCCTGAGACTGATTTATATAAAAAGTCTGATCTACTTTATGGCTACGATAAAGCCAAGACCGGAATCCGAAACCTGAACTTTTCTTTGATTGTCGAAGGGCAGTTTGATGTGGTGATGTGCCACCAGGCAGGGTATAGCAATACGGTGGCTGTGTCTGGTACCGCTCTTACCCTGCATCACGTGCAGCTTCTGGAGCGGATGTCAGACAAGGTCGTACTGGCACTAGATGCTGACCGGGCCGGGATTAACGCTATGAAGAAAGGGGCGCAGTTGATGCTCGGCCGAGGACTCGACGTAAAGGTGGCCGAAATGCCGCCAGGGAAAGACCCAGCGGACATCATTCAAGTAAATCCGATTGATTTTAAACATATCATCGGTAAGTCTGTACATGTAATTGATTTTTTTCTTCACGTCATCAAGCGTGAAGTCACCGACAACCGAGCCTTTAAGCTCAAAGTTCGGGAAGAAATATTACCATTTATTTTGCTATTACCCAGCCGCATCGACCAGGAACACTTCGTGGGAAAGGTGGCGGAATATATTCACTCGACGACTGAAGCAATTCGTTACGAACTTGACCGGCTCAGAGAAGATAAAAAAATTGCACCTAGTGGGTTCAGCGAAGTAGTAAAGGTGACGGTGCCAGTTGTCTCTAATAGTACCGGTAGCTTGATAAACGCGCGAACATTTTTGCTCGCAGCACTAGAAGTGGTCTCAGAAGATTTTCAGAAAAAAGTACTCGTACATCTGAATGCCATTGACACCTCAGAGTTTGAAGCTGTCTCGGAGTCAGATTTTGCCGGAGTCGTTTTTTCACTAGAACAGCAATTTGCGCATTTACCCAAGCTAGCCATTCAAGAAGAACTAGTCTCCAAATTGAATCAATTAAAAATAGGTATGGTTCGCAAGAACATGAATGAAGCAAGATTAAAACTCCACGAGATTGAACGACAAGGTAATGATGCACAATTACTAGAGATTATGCAGACCTTAGCTGGGCATGAAAAACATCTCCGCGAACCTAAGCTAGAAATTGATATCTTCGTATAATCACTAGACATTTCAGTGTTTTTCTGTATAGTGGGGAGCATTATGGCTACCCAAAAGGCCTCAAAAAAAGTAGAAAAAAAAGCGGTCAAAAAAACCGTTACAAACACCAAGGATACGGCCCCTAAAAAAGCTTCACCAAAAAAAGCTGTGGCCCCAAAAAAAGTAGTAATCAAAGGTGATGCGGGAAAAACTCCCGCAGTACCAGTAGACACATCGAAGCCAAAAAAGAAAACCGCAAAAGAATTAAAACGAACCGCTAATCGGGAAGCTGTTTCTGCAGCTGCCAAAGCAGCCAAAAAAGCCAAGCTACCACTGGTCCCAAAAAAAGAAGAGAAAGCAGTAAAGCTCACTAAGAGTGAGAAAATGCTGCAGGCAAAATCAAAAGTGTTGATGAAGCTTGGAAAAGAACGTGGGTATGTAACCTACGATGAGCTTTTGAGAGCGTTTCCAGAAATTGAAAAGAATGTTGAGTTTTTAGATACCTTGTACGAGAATTTTTCAATTGCTGGAATCGATGTGTTACAAAGTGGAGGAATGCTCGGCGACGACCCGAGTGTCGAAGTGATTGCACAAAAGAATGCCTTCAAGCGAGGTGACAGTGGATACGACTCTATTCAAATGTATTTGCGTGAGATTGGACAATATCCACTGCTCAATGCACATGAAGAACGGGTACTGGCCAAGCGAATTGTTGATGGTGACGAGGAAGCTCGAAACCTGCTCGCTCGAGCAAACCTGCGTTTGGTGGTTTCGATTGCCAAGAAGTACGTTGGACGATCGCCAGACCTGACGCTCTTAGACTTGATTCAAGAAGGGAATCTCGGTCTTTTCAAGGCCGTGGATAAGTTTGATTTCACTAAAGGATTTAAGTTTTCTACGTACGCTACGTGGTGGATTCGTCAAGCTATCACTCGAGCGCTGGCTGACCAGTCGCGAACGATTCGTATTCCCGTGCACATGGTGGAGACAATGGCGAAGTACAAGCAAGTGTCTCGTCGTCTCTCGCAAGACCTTGGTCGTGACCCGATGCCAGAAGAAATTGCTACGGAAATGAACGTTGAAGTGGAAAAGATTTACCAAATCGAAAAGATTTCTCAAGACACCATCTCGCTAGAGCTTCCAGTGGGAGACGATGATGACCGTTCACGATTGTCTGATTTTATTTCCGATGACAAAATCACTTCTCCCGACCAAGAAGTAGCACACAGTATTTTGACCGACCAAATCACTGAGATTCTTGAAACTCTTTCCGAGAAGGAGCGAAAAATCCTTGAAATGCGTCACGGATTACTCGATGGCACTTATCACACGCTGGAAGAAGTAGGAAGAGAGTTTGGAGTAACCCGAGAACGCATTCGTCAGATTGAAGCCAAAGCATTAGAAAAAATCCGACAACACGAAAAAGCCAGAAGATTGAAATCGTACTAATAAGGAAAACTAAAACCGGTCAGTGAGTATCACTGACCGGTTTTAGTTTTTTGAGAGCTCGTCACGCAGCGTAATAAATAGTTTCGGCGAGATGAGTTCTTTTCTTACAATATCCTCAAGTACTGATTCTTCGATAGCCTGTACGCTGTGTTGAGCCAGGGAGAGCGTGAGTGTACTGGCGAGCTGAGGATTACTTTTAGAAAGATCACTGAGTTTCTGGAACGAATTATTCTTAAACGAGGTATACAAATCAATGACGTGAGAGACCGCTGCGTCAGTGAAGATGCTTCCCGAGGCGTGTTTCAGTTGAGTAAACTCTTTGAGTACTTTTCGTGAGATTATCGTTTGAGCTCGGTAATACATGTATTTTTCGATGGTAACTTGTTCAAAGGTTTTTTTACGAAAGACTTTACGGATTTTACTAGCTAAGTATTCAAAGACATCCTTTGAGTCTACTGGCACAGCTAAGTCTGGTGCGAGGTTGCCCGAGTCAATTTCTTCTTGTTGGTGTTGGAGTTTGTTGGCGATTTTTCGGTAAACCGGTTCAGTCACTTCGCTGTTGTGGTAGAGATTTTTTAGATGACGTTTTTCAACCCCGATCGCAAACATTCGTAATACTCGAAAGGCCAAGTCTTCTCGGTTTGTAGTAGAAAGATGAGCTACCTGCTGGCAGGCCTTGGTAAAGGCTAGAGAATGTTCTTGCATTAACTTGCTCGCTACGTGTTGATCAATGTATCCTCGACTCTGATATTTTTCGAGGCGTCGAGTAACGTGATGGTGAATAAGAGCCTGTGCTTCTTGGTATTCAATTTCCTCCACATTGGTCAAAGCGTCTATCTTAAACTTTCTGATAAAGGCTTTCATGGTAGTAGCCTTGATAAACAAAGTGCCAGCGATGCACCCAATAGTCAGGGCCAAAAGAAAGTCTTTGGGACTGGTAGCTAAAGGCCAATTATTAACCACAAAATCATCAGGAATGATAAGTACCATGGTCACCGCCAGGGCACCTCGAAGCGATCCCCAGGCCAGTAAGTGTTGCCAAGCTCTAGGAATGCTATTGGCGGTGGTTTGTGAAAGGTTGTAGAGAGTTGTAATCGGATAAATTGAGGCCGCTCGAGATAGAGCAACAATAACAATGGCTATAATGACTGAAAAGAGTACTACTGGTTCAGTCAGCGGCAATTGCGTCATTAATAGACCAATGAGAATAAACACCAGTGAGTTTGCCATGAATGCAAATTGCTCCCAGAGCTCTGATACAAATTTCTCAGCTCGAGGATGAATTTTTGCCCGTCCGTAATTACCCATCAGTAGGGATGCGACAGTTGTACTGATGATAGGAGAGATGGCTATTGTGGTTCCAAAAAGCAGGGGCTGGGTAGAAATAAGTTCGGCTAATATAAATGTGACGTGAGCTAATACAATTGTAAGTGTAATGCTGGCCACTTCGCTCTCTCGGGCTGAGCCAACTAGGAGGGCGAAAAATCCACCAATCAGTAATCCAAACAACACACCACCTATGAGCATCGAAGCAAAGGTAAGTACGCCTTCAATCGACGTCATTATGGTCACGGCATTGCTGTTGATAGCTTCAAGTGTAATCAGAAACACCGCTACCGCAGTAGCGTCGTTGAAAAGACTCTCACCTTCAAATATCAATGAGAGTCGCCTAGGGGCACCGAATTCCTTGAACAGAGCCAGTACAGCTACAGGGTCGGTGGCAGAGATAAGAGCACCGAACAAGAATGTGATGGAGAGAGGGATGGTGACACCAAGTAAAAGTAAGGCAAAATGGAGAGCAACGGCTATAAAAATAGTAGAAAGGAGGAAGCTCCCAATCGCCAGCATCAACACAATTGATTTATCTTGGACAAGCTTTCGGATGTTCATGTGGTACGCAGATTCGAAAATCAACGTTGGGAGAAAGAGATAGAAGAGTAGCTCTGGAGTCAACGTGAATTCACCAAAAAAACTAAAGGCCGGTATGTGCGTTAAGAACCCTAGACCGATACCGATGATTACCAACAAAACAGTGTGCGGTACACGTATTTTTTTAGCCCAAAACAACGCCAAACTTGAGATGCCGAGCATGATGAATATCGCTAATGTAGTTTCGATGGTAATCATGATTGTGCCCCCTACTGCGAGTAGCTTCGGTGCAGCAGAATTGGCTACTATACGCTGAGAGTACGCGGCTGGCAATAGCACTTGTGCTCAATATCCGGGAGTTTGTTATACTGCAGTAAATGAAACAAAAACAAGATAGAGAAGCATTCAAGATTGCTTACACAGCCCTCAATGCGGAGCAAAAAGATGCTGTAGATAGTATAGACGGACCAGTGATGGTGGTAGCTGGTCCCGGGACGGGAAAGACGCAGATTCTTACCTTACGCATTGCTAATATTCTTATTCAAACTGACACTGCACCGGAAAGTATTCTGGCCTTGACGTTTACCGAGTCAGGCGCCAAGGCAATGCGTGAGCGGTTGCGACGATATATTGGAGCCACGGCCTACCAGGTTCCTATTTATACTTTTCACGGATTTGCGGAGCAATTAATTTCACGTTATCCAGATTCATACCTAAGAGTAATCGGTGGTCGGCCGGCCAATGACTTAGAAAAGATTACGCTTGTGGAGAGTATTTTAGATAATCCAGAAATAAAGCTGCTGCGACCAATGGGAAATCCCCAATACTACGTGCCGCACATTTTGCGTATTATTGGGCAACTCAAACAGGAATATATTACCGCTGACGCGTTTGCCAGCATCATCACTCAGCAAGAAACAGAACTCCAAGGGATAGAACAAATTCACGAAAAAGGCGCTCATAAAGGTAAGGTGCGGGGTGAATACTCCAAAAAAGAAAAGTCCGTCGAAAAAAATCGGGAGCTGTTGTTGGTATACCGACAGTACGAAGCGTTGTTGAGTGAACAAAACCTTTATGACTTTGACGACATGATTGTCGAGACTGTGAAAGCGCTAACCACTGACGAAGAAATGTTGCGCGACCTGCAAGAGCAGTATCAATACATTCTGGCTGACGAACATCAGGACGTAAACGGCTCGCAAAATAAGATCCTTGAACTCTTAGCGGCTTTTCACGACTCACCAAACATTTTCGCGGTGGGGGACGAGAAGCAGGCAATTTACCGTTTCCAGGGCGCATCTTTAGAAAATTTCCTGTACTTTACTGAGCAATTCCCCGGCACAAAGGTAATATCACTCACTAGTAATTATCGTTCCGGGCAACCAATCTTAGATGCGGCACATAGTTTGGTAGAGGTAGGAGAGGCAGGACCGTTAAAAGATTTGCGTGTGCCGCTGAACGCAAAAGCAGTCGTAGGAGCTGAAGTAACTAAGCGAGAATTTGTGCATCAGGCAGTGGAAGATACGTGGCTCAACCAAGAGATTCAGACGCAGCTAAACGCTGGAGTGGAGCATAAAGAGATTGCCGTTATTGTACGCACCAACAAAGAAGTTGAAACAGTCAGCTCGTTCTTGCGAAAAGCCGGATTTCCTGTCACCGCTTCGGCTGATGGAGATATCTTGAGACACCCTATCACTCAAGCTGTGCAAGGTCTTATCAGCGCGGTGATTACCGAGAAAAATGAAGAAGCCCTGTTTGCGGTACTTCATGGTGCGTACTGGGGAATTCCGGTCAGCGACTTGGTGAAAGTTCTGTCTGCTCGCTCCTACGACGTTTCATTGTGGGGTATTTTGTCTGACTCGACAATGCTAGAGTCGCTGAAAGTAGAAAATGTCGAAGTACTGCAAAAAGTAGTGACTGTCATAGAAGCAGCGCGCGAAAAAGAAGTACATGAAGCGCCGCATCGAGTGTTGGAATACGTGCTGCAACAAAGTGGTTTTCTTACTCACTTAATGAAACACGATCCTTTCGAAGGGACCCGGGTCCTGCGAAGACTCTACGATGAAATAGAAGAGCTGGTGATTCGTGACGGAGTCGGAACACTGCGAGAAGTGAGTCAAATGTTTGCCACTTTACAGGCGTACAAGCTGAAACTCAACGCACCGTTCATTGAAACCAACGACCAAGCAATCCAAGTCATGACCGCCCATAAGTCCAAGGGTCTTGAATTCTCCGCCGTGTTTGTGCTGCATGTGACAGACCGCGCCTGGTCTGGCGCAGGAAAGAAAACCTATTTTGATATCCCTCTGCAAACTCACCTCGGTGTCGAAAAAAGTGAATGTATCGAAGACGAAAGGCGGCTGTTGTATGTAGCGATGACGCGAGCTAAGCACTCATTGTTCCTTTCGTTTTCTCAGACTAACTCGGACGGAAAAGAGCTAATGGAAGCTCGTTTACTCAATGACATCCAAGAACAACTAATTGAGATTAAGAGTACAGAAAAAGAGAATGTTGATTTTGACCCACTGCACTCACTTACCTTAGAGACGAAAACGATCACTATTGATGCCGGTTTGCTCACACACTTACTAACCGAGCGAGGCTTCTCCGCCACTTCACTTAATAATTATTTGCGCAGCCCGTGGGACTATTTCTATCGGAATGTGCTACGTATTCCTGAGACTCAGGCAGTGCACATGCAGTTTGGTACTGCTGTGCATAACACTCTCGAGTATACAACCGCTTTTCACACCAATAATAAGACATTCCCATCAGTTGTTGAATTGAAAAAGAAGTTTGAACAAGAACTGAGGCGACTACCGGTAGGTGTCGAGGAGTACACGCGACTGCACGAAAAAGGATTTACGGCGTTACTGGCCTATGTTGAGTATCTTCGAAGTGAATTGCCAGAAGAAACCAAAGAAGAACTTAAGCTACGAGTACACCTAGAAACCGGAATCCCCGAGTTCCCTGAGATCATTTTGACCGGTAAGCTTGATAGAATTGATGTTACTAATGGACAGGCGTTTCGAGTGGTTGACTACAAAACCGGCAAGCCAAAGTCACGTAATGCGATAGAAGGGAAGACGAAAGGTTCAGATGGGGGTTATAAACGACAATTAGTTTTTTATGCTCTACTGCTTTCTTTGCACGATGACCAACGGTATCAATGTCGGACCGGAGTTTTGTCTTTTGTTGAGTCTGATGCAAAAGGGTCGATAAAAGAGGAATCGTTCACTATTACTGATCAGGAGATAGAAGATCTGAAACAAGAAATCATTGCTTCAACCCAAGCTATTATCAGTGGGGAGTTTATCACCCAGTCCTGCGACGACTCTACGAGTGAGTACTGTCACTTCGTACACCAACTCAACCGGTAGCGACAATATCAAAAAGAAGAGCTCCTATAGGCGCTCTTCTTTTTGATAAAACGGTACCTCTCTAGTTAAGAACAGGAAGTCCTTGTGCATTCATTGGAGTCTCGCCAGGCTCAACCGCTGAGGCATCGAAGTTTCCATCGAGCTGGTCGATAAGGTTCTCGACGATACCTTTCACTACGTCATATGGCTGGGCACCGTTTATGACTGCCTGTTGATTACCGACGAGCAGAATGGTATATGGGGTGCCACGAGCGCCAGCGTCGTAGCCGTCACGAATGCTATCTTCCACCACTTGCTTCATGCGGCCTTCGTTCATGCAAGCTGAATATTGACTCCTTTCAACTCCACTATTTTCTGCGTACTGCATGAGTTTTGTTACATTGGTGCCTTGGTTGAGATTTCGCCCGTCGTATATCAAATCTGAAAAAGTCCAAAATGCATCATTGCCACCAATATCACCGACACAGAGCGCTGCTTCAGATATTTTTGGGGAATTTGGATGGAGTTCAGCGAGAGGGAATTGTCGGTATACCCACGCGATTCTTCCGGTCACCCCATACTCGTCCATGATTTGGTGCATGGTATTGTGAAATTGCTTACAAAAAGGACAATCGTAGTCTGAGTACTCAATCATGACAATTGGTGCGTTAGGGTTGCCCAGGATGTAGTCAGTTTCGTCAACACTGCGAGCGACTCCGTCGGTCAGTTCTTCTGGAATGTCTCCTGGGGTTTGGTTGGTCGCTTGCTCAGAGTTGCTCGCACCTTGATTAGTAAAAAAGATAGCAATCGCAATCATGGCAAAGCCACAAATGATTGCAACTGGGATGATCGGTGAGCTATTTTGTTGGGTTGGTTCCATATGCCAAGCACTTATTCTGAATATAACCAAGTATAGCATGTGGCGGCCGTGGTATACTCTGCATTAATGGAATTAGTGGATGCGATAATTCTTGGCCTGGTACAAGGAATAACAGAATTTTTACCGGTCTCCTCAACTGGACATTTAGTTTTGGTGCGAGACTGGCTCTCCATGACCGGAGCAAACGCCCTGGCGTTTGACGCTGTCTTGCATTTTGCGACCGCTGCAGCAGTCATTCTCTATTTTCGAAAAGACTTGTGGATGCTCCTTCAAGCAGGGCTCCGTAAGCTCAGCCGGTTACCGGTAAACGAGCGGGACTTAACTCTGCTGTACGCGCTAGCGATAGCAACCGTACCAGCCGTTATTTTTGGGCTGCTTTTCGAATCGTTTATCACCGAATATCTGCGAACTACGTTGATTGTGGCGGGTGTACTATTTGTGGCCTCTTTGTTTTTCATGTATTCGGAGTGGAAATACTATTTGCGGCCAGTGCACGGCTCTATTACTCTCAAACGGGCAGTGGGAATCGGTTTCTTTCAAGTGCTTGCCTTGTTGCCAGGAATGTCACGCTCGGGAGCAACAATTGCTGGAGGTATGCTCTTGGGTCTGAATCGGTATGAGGCTTCTCGTTTCTCATTCTTGCTCGCGATCCCTATTACCCTGGGTGTTGGATGTAAAATGCTTTTAGACCTGCTTAAAGAGGGTGAGATGGTAGAGTGGTATCCTATCATCATCGGAGCCACCGTAGCCTTCTTTACTGCTCTTCTGGTCATTCATTTCTTTTTGGTCTTTATTCGCAAGTACACCCTGTGGCCGTTTGTCTGGTACGGCATTATCCTGGCCGGAATGGTCGGATACGTTTCTCTATTTACAATTTAAAAAACTACCCGAGGGTAGTTTTTTAGAAAAGCATGGAGTGGGTCATGGCTGCATCATCGGGTTCTTCCCAGTGGCCGATATCAAGTGGAATTTCTTTTTTACGGTGACCGTCCTTAAATTTCACGTGTCCATTCTTGCGGGCATATTCAAAAATATCTTTGGTCACTTTCACGTCTTGTTCACAGTACTTCATGATTTCTTTAACTTTTCCTTCCCTCCACCAGCGAACTGCCTGGAGCCCATCGGCTGACTTTTTCGCTCCGAGCGTAGCTTGAGCGATACTATCTAATCGTAGCCGTCGACCGAGTGAAGCTTTGATGTCTTCCAGAATATCGATACTTTTTATCTGCGTGAGGTCTCCTGGATAATATTTATTTAATAGGGGAATATCGAAATGATTGCTGTTGTACCCAACCAGGGCGTCAGCCTTTTCAATGATTGGCCACAAGTCGTCAAGGTTATCTATGGTCACCGTGGTGTACTTTTCGGTGCCAAAGTCATAGACGGTACCGACTGATATGTCCAGAGCGGTTGGGTCACTGGAACCCACTTCTTGAAAAAGATTTTGCGTTTCTAGGTCAAATACTACGTAGCGCATGATGGGTGTGAGTATAGCATATTTACAAAGGCGGGCTTATAAACAGGCCCGCTTTGTAAATAGATTGATTAGATATTTATGCAACACTCATGAAGTTCATGAGCTCAGAAAGTTGTCCTGACTGCTCTTCGCCTGAGCTCAGGTTCTTAACAGTGAGCTTCCCGGAAGCGACTTCATCTTCCCCGAGAACAATTACAAACTTAGCTCCTTTCTCCGTGGCGAGACTGATTCGTTTGCCAACTTTTTGGGTACCAATTGCAGTGGAGACAGACAAGCCGGCTTGTCGTATCTGGTGAGCAATGGCTTGCCCTGGTAGGTTTTCTTTCCGAGACCACGGGATAACAACAACATCAGCAGCAGTATTTTTAATATTTGACGGTAGCAGCTGGTGTGTTTCTAAGAAATCACGCATGGTCACGTCTCCCATCCCAAATCCGATGCCAGAGACTGGTTCTCCCCCAAACATACTGGTGAGGTCATCATATCGACCACCACCAAGCATGGAGCGATTATTTTTCCCAGAGACATCAAAAATTTCAAAGATGGTGCCTGTGTAGTAGTCAAACCCGCGAGCTAGGCTCTTATCAAATACCACATTGGTGATACCAAGCTCTGCAAGTCCAACAACGACATCAGTTTGTTCATCGCTTTTTTCTAGCATGATGATTATTTCTTCAACGAGAATGCTGTCTCCTACAATCTTCAGTAGTTCTTCGCGGTACTCGCTTTGATCAATTTTATTTTTGCGGTCATTGAGTCGGGTGATAGTTTGAATGTCATCATGACGTACCCCTAGGGCGAGGTAGAGCCGCTCCATCAGCCGACGGTCATTGATGCGTATCTCAAACATTTCGGGCGTTGCTCCCATATCAATTAACGTTTGTTGAGCTAGCGCAATTATCTCGACGTCCGCTGAAAAGTCAGCCGCACCGAAAATGTCACAGTTGAGTTGCCAGTGCTCGCGCAGCCGACCTCTTTGGGGTCGCTCGTAACGGAATAGATTGGGGATAGAGTACCAACGTAACGGGTAGGAAAGAGTGCGGGCTTTTTTGGCGACCAGACGGGCTATGGTCGGGGTCATTTCCGGTCGTAACGTTACTTCTCGTTCTCCTCTATCGATGAAGGTGTAAGTTTGTTCGTTTACTATCTCCGCATTGGCTGCTCCTTTGGCTCGGTACAGGTCAGACGATTCTAGGATAGACGCATCGTATCGCTCAAAGCCAAAGCTCTTGGCGGTGCGACTCCACATGTCGAAAATGTAGCTTTGGACGGCCATGTCTTCTGGGTAAAAATCCCGGACACCTTTATAAGAATCAGTTGATAGGTGGGTATGTTTCATAAGTAGATTGTAGAAGAGTCGGGGGACGAAATCAAGCTATTGCAGTTGTGCCCCAGGGTTTGTGTACAAGGATTGCAGGCGAGCATCCGTTGCTTTTTGGATGATTGCCTGCAGTCCACGTGGGTCTGGCAAACCCCCAGAACGGAAATTACTTTCAAACTGACTGGCTGTTTGCGCATTAAGTGTACCGAAGTTGAAGAAGGTTGGAATTATTCCCTTGATTGAAAACTCAATGTCTTGTAGTCGTTCCAGCCGAAAGATACTGACGTTACGGTTGAAGAATCTAATCTGGTCAATCAAAATTATTCGCCGGTCCGTGATAATCCACAAATCCAGGTAATAATGGGTCCAGATGGTGAACCCGGCCATCAGGGTGAATATAAGCCAGCCCGCCATTGCAAAAGCAATGACAGCGGTGTATTCGCTCAGACTGATGTCGAAGGCTGCTAAAGTGTCCGGAAAAATGAGGAAGCCACTTAAGATAAAGAAAGGAATCAACAACATCACAAACGTGCCGAATAATTCAGCCATGATAACAAACCAGTGCTTACGTACCATCTTTAAGACTTTCTCATCCGGCTCCAGTTGGATTTTCTCGAACAACATAATATTAAATAGTGAGCAGTATTAACGCCATGATAAGCAGGAGTGGAAACGTACTCACAAAAAACGTAATCAGAGTAATACGACTTATCTGTTGGTCAGTGCTGTAGGTGCTCCAGTGGTAATACAGCACAGCTGAAAAAATCGCGTACGTTCCGGCTGTCAAATACATAGCGAGTAGCAACGTGGAATGAAGAGAAAAAGCCGGTCCAGCGAGCTGGGTGAAATCTGACATACTAATAGTGTAGCACTGAAACTCGGTCCACTTCGTACTGGTCTTTGAAGGTCTCTGAGGTGAAACCATTCCGTTCGGCGGCGATAGCAATTTTCACTACCTGTTCCGGCTCATGCTCAATCCACAAGTGCCCACCCGGTTTTAAATGGATGGACGTTTCTGCAATCAGTTGTTTGATTATTTCCATCCCTTCTTTGCCACCATAGAGTGCGAGATGTGGTTCGTTGGCCGCCACTGATTCATCAGTCCGGTTCAAAGACTTATCAATATATGGAGGGTTGCACAAAATCACATCAAACATGTCGGGGATATTTTGGTATAAACTGGTCTGAAAAATCGCGTACCTTTCTGGTGGGATGCCGTTTTCTGTAAGATTCTTTTCTATGGTGGGGATGTGCGAGGCATCAATTTCTGAGAAGGAGATGTGAGCTGTCGGCAGCGCTTTGGCAAGCGCTATGCCAATGCAGCCTGAACCAGCGCAGAGGTCGAGAACTCGAATAGACTTTTCGTCCAAACCCAAGGAAAGCGTGGTGCCGTTTTTTAATGTTTCAATCGTTCTTTCGACCCAGAATTCTGTTTCCGCACGGGGAATAAGAGGACGAGAATCAAGCCAAATGGTGCAGTCAAGAAAGGGAATGAAGCCAATCAGATAAGCAAGTGGTTCACCTAAAATCAGACGTTTGCAGTCGGTGTAAAAAGCTTCACTTTTTACACCCTGATACTTTTCAGTGAGCAGCCATTGGATTTCTTTATTTTCCATAGTACAACTATGCAAAAACTCAATCCAAACGTCAATCTCTAATCATGAACAATCATGGTGATAAACATCCAAAACGGTCAAGCTCTTTCTGACCCGCGCTGACGCCTTTTTTGTTATACTGCTGCGATGTCAAATGTACCAATGCTCGAGATTACGAATCTCGTAAAAGAATATGGAACAGGGAAGGAGAAAAAACGGGCCGTCGATAACATTTCACTCATAGTGCCCAGGGGCAGTTTCTTTGGGCTACTGGGTCCAAACGGTGCCGGAAAAAGCACGACTATCCATTGCATTACCGGGGTTGCCCAACCGACGTCTGGTCAGATATTAGTGGATGGTATTGATGTGGTAACGGACTATCGGACTGCCCGAACAAAGGTCGGATTATCACCGCAAGAATTTAATGTCGATATTTTCTCTACACCATATCAACTAATGGACTATATGGGTGGCTATTATGGTATTCCTAAAGCTGTGAGAGAGGAACGCGCCGAGGCTATGATACAGCGATTGGATTTGCAGGGACATCGTGATGTAAAATTCCAGAAACTTTCTGGAGGACTCAAGCGCCGAGCTATGCTTGGGCGAGCTCTTATCCATACTCCGGACCTACTTATTTTAGACGAGCCAACAGCTGGGGTAGATGTGGAGCAGCGACACGACATATGGGAATACCTCAAAGAAATGAATCAAAAAGGGAAGACAATTATTTTGACGTCGCACTATCTTGAAGAGATTGAGTACTTATGTGACCAGATTGCCATTATTAACGACGGAAAAATTGTGGCCAACAAATCTAAAGCAGAATTCATGAAGGGCGGTCAGTCGGTAGAGGAAGAATATCTAAAGATAACCAGAGCAGATAATAAGTCAACGAAATAATATGAAAGTAAATTGGATTGGACTATATACGATGTTCAGACGCGAAGTACAGCGAACCAAACGAGTAGCTATTCAGACTCTAGTGGCACCAGTCATTTCAGCGACGCTCTACATCTTTATATTCGGTACGGTTATTGGTACCAAGATTGAGGACTTCGCAGGTGTGCCTTATATCTCTTTTGTATTTCCGGGTATTCTAATGTTGTCCATCATTAACGCCTCATTTGCCAGTGCGTCTTCAGCACTCTACTTCATGCGCTTTACTCGTGGGATAGAAGAAGTGTTGATAGCACCATTTTCATACTTTGAGATGCTGCTGGGATTTGTCGGTAGTGCCATCTTGCGGGCGCTGGTGGTGTCGGTCTTGATTCTGCTGGTGGGGCTGGGGTTCGGAGCGGTACAGCTGATGAACCCACTGGCTTTTGTAGGGTACGTATCAGCTATCGCAGCTATCTTCGCCATGTTGGGTATCATTACGGCACTCTGGGCCGAGGGCTTTGAACAGCTACAGTCACTCAACACTTTTGTTATTACACCCCTGACCTATCTAGGAGGTATCTTTTATTCTGTGACGATGCTGCCAAGTCTTGCTGCGAGTATTACTCAGTTTAATCCCTTCTTTTACTTTGCAGATGGAATCCGCAACTCGATGATTGGCTATAGTGAAGCCAATACCAGCGTTGGATTGTTGGTAATTTTGGGCTTACTGGTCTTCTTCGCAGTCCTTGTAACGCGATTATTTCAGAAAGGTTGGAAGATTCGCTCATAGCAAAACGAAAGTTTCCCACACAAGCGTGACCCTAAAGGGGTCGCGCTTTGTTACACTAAGGTCAGTATGAAACAGAACACCAAATTATATGAAACCGTTGCAGCGCTCTTAGCCTCCGGTAAAGGAATCCTGGCAGCGGACGAAAGTAACTCAACAGCAGGTAAGCGGTTGGCGATGGTGCATTTACCAAACGAACCAGAAAACCGACAAGACTTTCGAGAAATGTTATTCACCGCACCGGGAATTGAAGAATATGTTTCTGGTGCGATAATGTACGATTCGTCCATTCGAAATACTACTGATGACGGAGTACCTTTTGCTGATGTTCTAACAGCAAAAGGAATCCTGCCAGGAATCAAAGTTGACTTGGGAACCAAAGAACTCGAAGGATTCAAAGGGGAAGTGGTTACTCAAGGTCTTGATGATTTAGATGCTCGGTTTGCTGAGTATTACGACATGGGAGCACGGTTTGCTAAATGGCGTATGGTCGTGAATATCGACGAGGACGAAACACCGACTGACGAAGCATTAAAAGTAAACTGCATCATGATGGCGCGCTACGCGCAGATTGCTCAAGCAGCAAATATTGTACCGATTGTAGAGCCAGAAGTGATTCACGCGGGTGACCACTCACTAGCAAAAGCAGAAATGGTGACCACTCGCACTCTGCAGATTTTATTTCAGACGCTACTTGAGTACAAAGTAGATATGCCGGGACTAATTTTAAAGTCTTCCATGGTGTTAGCCGGAGATGCTCACGCTGAGCAAACCTCGCCGCAAGAAGTCGCCCAAGCCACCTTGCGGACTTTTCATATGAGTGTGCCTCATGATTGTGCGGGAATTGTGTTCCTTTCAGGAGGACAAACACCACAGCGGGCAACGGACAACCTAAACGCCATTGCTTTGATGGGAGCCCAGCCGTGGCCGATTACCTTCTCATTTTCGCGAGCCTTGGAAGAACCAGTGTTGAATGCTTGGGGAGGAAAGCCAGAAAACGTCGACGCAGCAAAAGCAGCGCTGCTAGAAGTAACCAAGCAAAATAGCGCCGCCTCTCTAGGACAGCTGTAATAAAAAAAGTGCAGAAAAAGACCGGCGTCTAGCACCGGTCTTTGTGTACTTCAGACACGTATCGCGTTAGTCTCCCCACTACTTTGTAGAGAAGCATCTACAGCACCGCAGGTGCGAAGTCGCTGAGTCTCAAAGTAGTGGAGAGACTAACGTAGAATAGCCCCTTGCGGGGCTTTGTAATATAGAATCAGGTAAGCACTTCACCTGCGAGCTCTAGCAATTTGCCTTAGGAAAGGGCAAATTGAGAGCAAAGTAAACAATAGCCCCTTGCGGGGCTTTGTTTACTTTTTCTGGACGTATACGCAGTGTGATTTGGCTACTGGGTTGAATTTGAGCGCCTGGTACTTTTTACTCGGGTCCTTCTTATTTTTGTTATTAAACCGAGTGTAATACACGTGCCCTTTTCCAATGCCCTTTTCGTCGCCCTTTGACACCATCTTGATGAGTAAATCCTGTGACATAATCGGCAAATACTACCAAAGCCTACGCAAAAGGTCAATACAGCTGTGAAGGGTTTTAATTAACAGTCCACACACACATGTGCTGGTCAGGTTCCAGAACACACGTGGTATTATTCAAGAATGTCAAACGCAGAGCAACCTAATTATTATCTGCGACTAGCGAACAAGCTTCAATGAGAGTACTCACTTTTGGTTGGGAATTTCCCCCGCAACAAAACGGAGGCCTGGGCGTAGCCTGTTACGGTCTCACTAGAGAATTGCTTCGCGACGGAGTCGAGGTTATTTTCGTCCTCCCGAAAACTCAAGAAACGGCCGGCGACGCACGATTTTTGTTTGCTGACGATGAGCGATTAATCAAGGTGTTGCGCACTGATGTTTCTATCAAGCCGTATATGCAGGGTGACAGCATAGTGAATGTCATAGTTGGGTACGACAGTGAAGGGAAGCCAATCATTCGTTCGCGAACCATTATTGAAGAGGCTCATCGCTTTGCTCATCAGGCTTCCCTCATCGCTCAAACTGAAGAGTTTGATGTTATTCATGCTCACGACTGGACATCGTACTTGGCCGGAGTGGCGGCCAAAGTTGCCAGCGGCAAACCACTTATTCTTCATGTGCACGCCACTTCCTATGATCAAGCAGCCGGTAATAATGTAGACCCGGCAATATACAAAATTGAGAAGGAGTGTTTTGCCATGGCTGATAAGGTTGTGACTGTGAGTCAATTCACAAAAAACATTGTTGTGAATAAACACTTCACTCCAGCCGAAAAAGTAGAAGTTGTTTACAACGGTTGTAATATGTATGTGCCCCCACAGTTACCGCCGACTTTGGCAGAGCTTAAGCGACAAGGTAAAAAAATTGTTTTGTACCACGGCCGCATCAGTATCCAAAAAGGCGTAGACCATTTTATTAGAGCGGCGCGTAGAGTAGTTGATGTCGACAGCGATGTTGTATTTATCATCTCTGGTTCAGGGGACATGCTGACTCAAATTATTGAACAAGTAGGAGCAGCAGGATTGTCTGACAACGTAAAGTTTGCTGGTGCGCTGTGGGATGAAGAACGAGACCGGATGTACCAGTCGGCAGACTTAATGGTTATGCCATCAGTATCTGAACCGTTCGGTCTCGTGCCACTTGAAGCGCTGCAGCACGGAACACCATCGGTAGTGACTAAGCAGTCAGGTGTGGCAGAAGTACTCACTCACGCTCTGAAGGTTGATTTTTGGGATGTGGAGGAGATGGCTAATCAAATCCTCGCTAGTTTGCGCTACCCCGTCATTCGACAGCAGATGGTGAATGAAGGAAGAGTGCAAATGAGAAATATGTCCTGGCAAATAGCTGCACAGAAAATGCAGCGATTATATAGAAGTTTGTTACAATACGTTACAACATAGTTATGCTTACTGTTTGTCCTTATTTTCATGTTCATCAACCGTATCGGGTAAAGAAATATCGGGTTTTCGATATTGGAAACGATACCGAATATTTTAATGACAGTAGTGAAACTGATTTAAATAACCGACGAATTGTAGAAAAAGTTGCGAATAAATCCTACCGTCCGACGAACAAAATTCTCAAAGAACTTTTAGACAAGCACCCAGAGTTTCGCTTTAATCTATCTTTTTCGGGTACAGTCCTGGATCAGTTTGAAGCGTATACGCCTGATGTTCTCGAGTCATTCCAAGAGTTGGTCGCTACCGGTCGCGTTGAGATTTTAGCTGACACTTACCACCACTCTCTAGCCTTCTTTTATTCAGTACCAGAGTTCAAACGCCAGGTGCAAAAGCATGAGCGGCGTATCAAACAACTTTTCGGGGTCAAGCCACGAGTGTTTCGAAACACTGAGTTGTCATATCGAAATGACTTAGCCAAGTGGTGTGAAGACAACGGCTACCTCGGTATCATGTCTGAAGGCTGGGAAAAGTATTTAGGCTGGAGAAGTCCCAACTATTTATACAACCCACCGGGCTGTAGCAAAATCAAAGTCCTGCTAAAAAACTATAAATTGTCGGACGATATTGCGTTTCGCTTTGGGAACAAAGAATGGCCAAATTATCCATTGAGCGCTGACACGTATGCTGATTGGATTCATGCTCACCACGGCGATGGGCAGACGGTAAACCTGTTCATGGACTACGAGAGTTTTGGTGAACACCAGTGGGAAGAAACCGGGATCTTCGAATTCCTCAAAGTGTTGCCGGAAATGGTTATGCGACACCCCGACACCAGTTTCAAGACTGCTACTGAGACAGTAGAAGCGTACGATGCAGCCGGTGTGTACGACGTGCCAGATATTCTTACTTGGGCTGACACCGATCGTGACCTTACGGCGTGGATTGGAAATGACATCCAACGAGATGCTATCGAGGCTACTTACAAAATGGAAGAGGAAGTGATGAAAACGCGCAAGCGAGACATCATTGAGAACTGGCGCAAGCTGCAGACGTCCGATCACTTTTATTACATGTGCACCAAGTGGTCTGAAGACGGAGACGTGCACGCGTATTTCTCCCCGTACCAATCCCCATATGATGCCTATATCGCCTTTATGAATGCTCTGAGTGACTTACAATTGAGAGTAAGGAGTGCGAACATGCAGCGCGAAGAAAGAGAGCTGGAGAAGAAAGAGTCTGAGCGAGCGTTAGAAAAACCTCAGACAGATTATCCGGACGTAACCCCCACGCCAGATGAAAAAGAAACTCATAGCATTCCTGAAACACCTGAACCCGAACTCACCCCTACGTCAGAAAAAGCCGGTTGGTGGGGTAAGCTCATCAACAAAATCCCGTTCTTTAAAAGCCCTCAGCGCGAGAGGACAAGTTCTTAAAAACATGCCAACATTAAAAAAAACCGCAACCAAAAAAGTTGCCAAGAAGAATGTAGCCAAGAAAGCTCCAGCTAAGAAAGCGGTGAAAAGAGCAGTCGCAAAAAAAGTTACCAAGAAAACACCGGCCAAGAAAGTGGTAAAAAAAGCCGCCAAGAAAAGTCTTGTGAAAAAAGTTTCTAAAAAAACTACCGCCAAGAATCAAGCAAAAAAACCGCTGATGTTGGCTTCCAACGACAAATCATTTTGGGTAACCAATGGAGCTGTCTTGAATAGCTTACTGGCCTTACGCAATGCATTGGACGAGATGGAAAAAGAGGTCTACTCCTATCACGTATCAAAAGAACATAATGACTTTGCTAACTGGGTAGACGCTGTTTTGTGCGATACCCAATGTGCAGCTGAACTAAAGAGAGCACACACTCCAGTGAAAGCCAGGTCGGTCGTAACTCGGAGACTTAAAGTGTATTCAATCTAGGTATGTCACGATCTGTCACTGTCGGAAACGGAAGCATGTTGGTTGGTCTCGATAACCGAGGGCAGGTACGTGATTTATATTTTCCTTTCGTGGGCGAGGCCAATCACGTCAGTGGCGCCAGTGGCAATCACGTACACCGGATCGGTGTCTTTGCAGAAGGAAAGATGTCTTGGCTAGATAGTCCTGACTGGAAAATTACTATCGGGTCCGAGGAAGATACCTCGATTGGTTCGATGTTTGCTGAGAACATGAAGCTGGGGATTTCGCTTTCCAGCCGCGACGCGGTACATAATGAAAAAGATATTTTCCTGCGTCACTTTACCGTCCACAACCATCGTTCTGAAACCCGGACGGTGAAATTATTTCTAGCGCAGCAATTCAGAATCTACGAATCCCGCCGAGGAGATACCGGATTTTACGACCCGCGGGTAAAGGCCATCGTTCACTACAAAGGTGAAGCGACATTTTTAATCAACGCCATGGCGGGTGATGAGATGTTTCAAGAGTACAACATTGGGCTGTTTGGGATTGAAGGGAAGCAAGGAACGTATCTCGATGCAGAAGATGGAGTGCTAGAAAACAACCCGATTGAGCATGGTTCCGTTGATTCTGTGATTGGACTCACCTTAATAATCCCGGGACAGGAGTCACTTGACGCCTACTATTGGCTAGTAGCGGGAAAATCCATTGCTGAAGTGCACATGCTCGATGAGCACGTGCTTGAGGAAACACCTGAGCGGCTCATTCACTCTACCGATGCCTACTGGAAAGCGTGGCTTGATAAAGAGATGACCGATTTGTCCGTGCTGCCTCACGAGCTGCAGACACTGTATCGTCGTTCCTTGATGATTATGCGGGTTCATACTGACAACGGCGGAGGAATCATTGCATCGAGTGATACCGACATGCTGCACCATGGCCGCGATACCTACAGCTATGTCTGGCCGCGCGACGGAGCGATTATTGCCAACACCTTTGATAAAGCCGGCTACGGTGACGTCGCTCGGAGATTTTATGAATTTATCGCCAAGTGCGTAGAGCCAAATGGATATTTGATGCATAAGTACCGCAGCGACGGTGTGCTAGGGAGTTCGTGGCACCCGTGGATTATCAACGGCGAACCAAGGCTACCAATCCAGGAAGATGAAACCGCCAGTATCATCTTCGTGCTGTGGGAACACTACGAGCGCTACCGAGATATTGAATTTATCGAATCAATGTACAACAGCTTTATCGAGCCGGCAGCCGAATTCATGTGTGAATACATCGAGCCAACCACTGGCCTACCTCAGGCTTCTTTTGACCTCTGGGAAGAAAAATACGGGACTTCAACGTACACTGCAGCCTCTGTGTACGGAGGGCTTATGGCCGCAGCGCAGTTTGCTAGCGTCCTAGGGAAAGACGAATCGTCTCGTACGTACCAGGCGATTGCCGAAAGAATCCAGACGGCGATCGGGAAAGTGTTATTTGATGAAAAAACCGGTGCGTTTGTAAAGCACGTTTTGCATACCGCTGACGGAGGACTTGAGTACGACCGGGTAGTAGATACCAGCAGTCTGCACGGTTTGTTATTGTTCAGAGTATTTGATTTTGACGACAAAAGAATCACGAGCATGGTTAAAGCTGTAGAAGATAAGCTTCAGGTGCACGGGAAGAGTAAAGGGTTTGTGCGGTATGAAGGTGATGCTTACTACCGAATGCAAGACGCCGCTTCACCAAACCCGTGGGTAATTTGTACGTTATGGGTAGCTCGCTACTACATGCAGGCAGCAAAGTCTCTGGCTGATTTAAAATATCCACTCGAGCTTTTAGAGTGGACCTGTTCGCACGCGACTAACAGCGGGGTACTGTCAGAACAAATGCACCCAGACACTCGAGCGCAGTTATCTACCGCACCGCTGGTATGGAGTCATTCGGAGTTTGTGCTGTCCGTGCAAGCCTATTTAGCTAAAGTAGAGGAGCTTGGTAATAATAAATAAATAATAGGCCTAGAAGGCCTATTATTTATTTAGTTCTGAATTCGCCCCTTCCTAGGGCGATTTTTGGTTAAAACGTACTTCTCCAGGTTTGAGTAGTTGAATCATATGTTCCAATGGTGCTACGGTGAATACTCCAGGCTAAAGCAGGTGTATTGAGGCTTTGTCCGATGAGATTGGCTAGAGTGCGCATGTAGGTGCCGCTGGAGGCGGTGCAAGTAAAGTGCGCGATATGGTAGGTATCTGGAAGCGAACCATTATGTGAAATATTCTCCCAGTCCTGGCGGACGTCTACCCGCCGAAAATCATTTCCCAGCAACTTGCGCGCCTCAGTCACTTCAGGAATCGAATCGATTTTAGCTCGCGCTTCAGCGCAGACGTTTACTCGTGATTTGGTTTCCACTGAGTCGAGACTGAAAGAATAGACGGTCGACTCTTTGGTTGGAACTTCGATTTCATTCAGCCGACCCTCTAGGGTCCACATATGTAACGGTTTGCCTTGAACGGTCTTAGCTGAAAAGTGTGGGTAGGGGAGTTCGACGTTTCCGGTAAGGGCGGCCGCTGCGGCAATCAAACCTCCAGACAGGGCGCTCGTGGCTGAGAGGTTGTTCTCCGGAGAAGCTACCCTGCTTCCTGAGGGGGCGCTCCGGGCCGCTAAGCCAAGTCTTACCCCCTCAGGAAGCAGGGTAGCTCCTCCTCTGTCTTTGAAAGGGTTCATGTTCAACCGCCCCAGTACATCATGACTATCAGAACCAATACCCAGCAAGACCGAGAATTGGTATTCTTTATCGAGTCCGTGGTACGCCGTTTGGTTTTTACACTCCTCGCCCAGGAGCACTAAAAGCTTGCCCGAGGCCATGGGGTCGAGACGTCCGGCATAGGCCATCGATACTCCAGCGAGCTCGGGATGCTTACTTCGGTACTCCTCCGCGCAGGAGAGCGGAGTTTCTCCGACGGCTTTCTCGAGCATGATGTATTTCTCCATATGGAAGTATCATGGCACGGATATATCCAGCAATCAAAGGCAGGAGCCATTGAATATGACTTAAATCACTCAAATACTCCACCATCCGAGCCTTTACCCGAGTGGATTACCGCCCAAAAACGAGTTGAGTATCATCAAGAGAATAAGACCTCCGAGTGCTAAAATTACGTATTTCATAGATTAAAATAAAGTATATACTACACGCTGATAGTGCGGTATTGATTATCACCCAGTTCTCTAAGTTATCAAGGGTTATTCCCTTGACGCTCTATTTTAAAGGTGTAGTATGCACTCGCATAAGGTGTCTGCACTTCAGGTAAGTGTACCTGTGCTGGCGGACAAAACACCCACTCCCATTCATTGATTTGAACATATCGCGCATACCTTTGGTCCAAACCGCCCATCTTTTATTTATATTTTTTGTTCTATGACTGTAATCGATCAAGTACTGACGGCTGAAAAGGCTTCAGAAACAAAGCTCGCCGAAGCAAGAGAAGCAATAGCTGCTCTGGTTTCTGCTGCCAAAAAAACTCAAACCGAAGCTCTGGCGAGTGAAAAAGCTCGATTAGCTGAGATTGAAAAAACAGAACTCGCTATCCACCAAGCGCAGGTTGAAAAAGCAGCCGAAAAAATCGTTTACGATGCCCAAACGAAGGTGAAAGTCATAGAAGGAAAGTTTGCTCAAAAGTCTACAGAAATCGTAAAGAAAATTAAAGCCACTCTTTCTTAATACTATATGTCCGTTGTTCCAATGCAGAAAGTACGAGTAGCCGTACATCAGTCAGATGTCGATGCTCTTATGCTGATTCTCCAACGCGCGCGAGCGATGGAGTTTCATACAACCGAAATTGCTGATACTCAAGGGGCTGAGCTCGTCTTCCCGCAAGCAGAATTATTTGCTCGAGTACATCACGCGGTAGCTTTTTTGAAGCCCTACGAACCAAAGCGATCGCTCTGGAGATCATTGCGAGACGGTTCGCAAACAGCGGTCACAGAAATACAACTTCGGAAAATGATGAATGATACCGACGTAATTGAGTCTGTGGTGAAAGACCTGGAGACACTACAGGTTGAATTCGCAGAGACCAATGAGCTCGTCCGTGACCAGCAGGAGCAACATGCATTACTCTTGGAATGGAAAGCGTTGCCGCTACGACTCAGTGACTTAAAAACTCAAGCCACGTACACTCTTTTGTTAAAAAGTAATTCTGCGGCAGGTGATTTGGCACAGGCGCTGAAGAGCAAACTGACCGAGACAGATTGGACTGCCGCAGTTACCACTGTAGACAATACACACGTCGCGTTGACAGTTTTGAATTCAGTGGGCGGGGAAGAACTGTTGAAGCTGGTTGAGTCTACCGGAGCTTTTGTCTCAGCTGTTCCAGAAGGAAGCGAGACTCCGGAAGTTGAATTCATCGCTGTTTCTGAAAAATTAGCCAAAACAAACGGGCAACTGGGGTTGCTATACGATCAGGCAGAACATTTTGCCATCACTCACTATAAAAATCTTCGTAACGCTAATGAGATGCTGACTTGGGAAAAAGAACGGTATCAGTCAGTTGAGCAGGGAGTTTCGACTGCCCACACGCTAGTCTTTGATGGCTGGTTGAATCAAATGAAACGAGAGTCGGTTGAAAAGGAAATTCAATCACAAAACCTCGCCGCCGTTGTGTCTGAAGTAGAACCCAAAGAAGGTGAGCAACCGCCAGTAGATATTATAAATTCACCACTCGTGCAACCGTTTGAAGCGGTGACTCGACTCTACGGAATGCCAGGTTACCGGGATTTGGACCCGACGGTATACTTGGCTGGATTTTTCTTCCTCTTTTTTGGCCTTTCTCTGACCGATGTCGGGTACGGTTTATTTCTCATGGTGGCTTCAGTGGCTGTACTGACACTCTTTAAGGTCTCAGCGGCGATTCGGATGTTTGCTAAGCTCCTTCTGTTTGTTGGGTTTTCTACGGTTCTAGTGGGGCTGCTCTTTGGAGGCTACCTTGGATTTGACCCAGCTCTTCTCCCTGCGCCACTCCAGGCCTTGCAGCTGTTTGACCCTATCGGCAACCCACTTCCTGTGTTCTACCTGGCTCTTGGCCTCGGGGTGCTGCAAGTAATGGCTGGTTTGGTGATTAAGATTTATAGTGATTATAAGCAAGGCAAACTACTCAATGGAGTGCTGGACCAAGGTCCATGGTTGTTCATGTTCATCTTAGGTATTATGTATCTCGCAGTCTCTATTGAGTACACAGCGATTCTGTCTACGGGCCAGATTATCAACTTGTCGTACGTCGGTATCGCAATGATCATTCTCTCCAGTGGACGCAAAGGAGATACGGTTTTCCAAAAAGTGCAAAGTGCCGCCGGAGCTCTATACAGCAGTATTGGGTACTTTTCAGACATTTTGTCTTACTCTCGTCTGTTAGCGCTCGGGTTGGCCACGACCGCCTTAGCGTTTGCGGTCAACTTGATTGCCGAAATCGTCAGCGGCTCTGTCCCGTATCTGGGTCCAATCCTTGGTTTCATAGTTCTGTTGGTTGGACACCTCTTCACTCTGGCGGTAAACACGCTGGGAGCCTTCATCCATAGTGCTCGATTGCAGTTCGTTGAGTTCTTTGGTAAGTTCATCGAAGGTACCGGGAAAGAATTTTCCCCTCTCTCGCGCACAGAAAAATTCGTCACCATTCAAGACGAATGATCTAAATGGTTGAGGGAAAACTATATTAAAAAAACATAAAATTTATCATATGGAAGCATCACTTATTGGAGTCGCATTAGTATTTATTGGAGCAGCGGTCACCGCTGTCCTAGGGTTTGCTGGTTCAGCAATCGGAATGGGATACGCCGGTCAAGCAGCCGCTGGAGTAGTGGGAGAAAAACCAAACCTATTTGGTAAGCTGTTGCTTATGCAGGCGTTGCCTGGTTCACAGGGAATTTATGGTCTGGTAGGAGCGTTCCTTATTCTGAACTTCTCAGGAGTTCTGGGCGGAGACGGTTCATCGGTCATTGACCTCACAACAGGTCTACAGTATCTCGTAGCTGGACTCCCAATTGGTATCGCTGGACTCGTTTCCGGTATTTACCAAGGTATCGTAGCCGCCTCAGGTATTTCACTGATTGCCAAAGACGAATCAAACATGGGGCGAGCTATCGTGTTCTCAGTAATGGTTGAAACGTGGGCTATCTTCGGAGTGCTCATCAGTTTCATCCTACTCATCTCAATTTAATCGCACCACGTTTCGTAACTTATTCTTCATATGTCAGAACACACCTCAGATAATGTATTGATACAAAAAATCACTACCGATACGCAAAGCCGGGTTGATGAAGTTCACACTCAAGCAAAAGCTGAGGTGGCTGATATTGAACGTGAAACAAAAAAGCACATTGCTGCTTTGCAGACAGACGCTGCCGGTCAACTGAAAAAGAAACAGAGCCAGCAGGAATTAGTAGGAGCTTCGAAAGCTCGTCAAGCAGCAAATATTGCGCTGCAAACTGCCAAGCGAACCGCGGTAAACGCAGCGTTTACAGCTGCGTTTACCGAACTGAGTGCTTTGTCAGCCGATGAATATGTCGCCTTCTTCACCAAGCACGTTACAGCGATTGTGCCGCAGGGAAGTAACGTCACTAGAGTCTTAGCTCCCGCTAATCGAGTAGACGAAAGTAAGGCCATTGCTAAATTAGCCTTAGCCTTAGAGGTGGAAATCGCTCCCATCGCGAGCACAAAAGCTGGACTGGTTATTGAGACTGCTGATGGAGTCTTCGATGTTACGCTGGAGAGACTAATGAGTGAAAAACGTTCCGCGCTCGAGATAGATGTGGTAAATGAAGTAATCTCTGAATAAACGTACATGCAAACGTCTTACATCTACAGCGTCAGTCGAGCCAATGCTTTAAGTCAGTTTCTGCTGACCAAGGCCGATATTGAGCGACTGCTGGTGGCAGAACCAGGAGAAGACTTACAGTCTGCTTTGAAAGAAACTTACCTGGCTCCATATGTCACTCGAGTGGAGTCAGGTGATACTCGGCAAGCAATCGAAGCAACGCTGATTGAAGCGAAGCGGCTAATTCACCGGATTGCTCCGGAAGGCAATATGTTTCGTGTGTTGTGGGTTCAGTATGACATTCACAATTTACGAGTGTTCGCCAAGGCACAAGTAAAAAAACTGTCCTACGAGGATTGCGTACCATTTGTTTCAAAACGCGGTATCTACAAACCAGAAGATTTATTCTTGTCCGCCGAAAAAGGAGAGCTGAGCTTCTTGCAAGGTGGTTGGCAAGAAACGTTTGACCAGGCCATAAAGCTCGTAGCAGAAGGAGAGCTCAGTAAGGTAGATAAGGTGTTTGATGAGGAATACTTCACTACCGCACTCACAATTGCCAAAAAAGGAGCTGATAGATTCATCACCACTTATTTACGACAGTACATCGATATTCATAACCTCAAAGCGGCACTCAGAACATTGAAGTACCCGCAAATCGTTACCGGCTGGCCTTTTGTCGCCGGCGGTACGATTACGCTAGAAGCTGGCGAAACGGTTGACGAGATACAAAAAAAATTTAGCAGCCATGGTGGAGAAGATTTTTGGCGAGATGCAATCGCGTACTATCTAGAAACTGGAAACTCAACGCGGCTCGATGCGCGATGTGACGAGTATTTACTCACTCTCGCCAAAGAAGCAAGTTTCGATATGTTCACGTCAGCTTCATTGGTGTCGTATTACTTGCAGTGTCGACAAGCTGCCGCCAACGTTCGGACTATCGTCGTCGGAATAAATAGTGGTAGTAAAGAAGAAGATATTCGAGCTAATCTACGCATGGCCTATGTCAACAAATAACACCGAATACAAAATCGCTATCATTGGCCCAAGTGATACTGTGTCCGGGTTTCGGGCCCTGGGAGTTGATGCTATCGATGCTCAGACCGGAGACAGTGCTATGGAAAAATTACGCGAGATTAAAAAATCCATGAGCGAATCTGACGCCAATCCAAAATACGCCGTGGTGTGTATCATCGAAGATTTACTTATCGAAGTCGACCCCGCCGAATACGCCAAGGTCGTCAGCGGACCACTTCCGGCAGTCATCCCGCTGCCAGGACCAGAAGGGAGCAAGGGAATCGCGCTTAAACGGCTCCGCGCGTTAGCCGAACAAGCCGTTGGCTCTGCCATTATTTAATCAACATTTATTACTGTACTCACCAACACATTTATCATGACTCAAACACAACCAACAACACAAGAAGCGACTGGCGTTATCAAGCGCGTGACTGGACCGCTCGTACGAGCCACTGGTATGGCACAAGCAAAGCTGTATGAAGTAGTGCGCGTGTCTGAAGAAAAGCTGATGGGTGAAATCATCGAGCTTCACGGCGATGAAGCAGCGATTCAGGTTTACGAAGAAACTGCTGGAATTGCGCCGGGTGATCCGGTATATCGAACCGGACGGACCATGTCTGTAGCACTGGCTCCGGGTCTTTTGGAGTCTATTTATGACGGTATCCAACGACCGCTCAAGACCATTGAAGAGGTGGCTGGCAATCAATACATCAAGCGTGGAATTGAAGCCGACCCTATTGACATGGAAAAGGTCTGGAAGTTTACCGCCGTTAAAAAAGCGGGTGACACAGTAGAAGCCGGCGACGTACTTGGTGAAGTACAAGAAACATCCTTGATTATGCACAAGGTTATGGTGCCTCCTGGAATGTCAGGTGTGCTGGTGGAGGTGAAAAGTGGTGACTTCAAGGTGACCGACGAAATCGCTACGCTCAAGACAGCTGAAGATACCGAGTCAATCGCGATGTTGCAGTACTGGCCGATTCGTGTGGCACGACCAAAAAACGCTAAAATTTTCCCTACCGAACCACTGCGCACCGGAGGTCGGTCTATCGACACCTTCTTCCCGATTGCCAAGGGTGGAGCGGGTTCTATTCCGGGTCCATTTGGAGCAGGGAAGACTGTGACTCAGCAAGGAATTGCTAAGTATTGTGACGCAGAAATCATCGTCTACATCGGTTGTGGAGAGCGAGGAAATGAAATGACTGAAGTACTTTCAGAGTTTCCGCACTTGATCGACCCAAACACAGGCGAAACGTTGATGAAGCGAACTATTCTTATTGCAAACACCTCAAATATGCCAGTAGCCGCTCGCGAAGCGTCGGTTTACACGGGTATTACTATTGCTGAGTACTACCGAGACATGGGGTATAACGTAGCGCTGATGGCTGACTCGACTTCGCGCTGGGCAGAAGCGATGCGAGAAATCTCTGGTCGTCTAGAAGAAATGCCCGGTGAAGAAGGGTACCCAGCGTACCTGTCATCACGAACAGCCGAATTTTATGAACGAGCTGGTATCGTGAAGGCTTTGGGGAGTGAAGGACGAACTGGTTCACTGACCGTTATTGGTGCGGTGTCGCCTCCGGGAGGAGACCTCTCAGAGCCGGTCTCGCAAGCAACTTTGCGCGTGACCAAAACCTTTTGGTCACTGGACTCAGGTCTCGCTTACAAGAAGCATTTTCCTTCAATCAACTGGTTGACTTCATACTCTTTGTACGTTGAAAACTTTGCTGATTTCTGGAAAAACGAAATTGCTCCAGATTTTGCAGCCAATCGAGCAACTGCTCTGACACTGCTAGAACAAGAATCAAAGCTACTAGAAATCGTTCGACTAGTGGGAATGGAATCACTTTCAGCGAGCGACCGGTTGATTCTGGAAGTATCGCGAATGATCCGTGAAGACTTCTTGTTCCAAGACGCCTTTGACCCCGAAGATGCCTACACACCACTGAAGAATCAATACGGATTACTCAAGTCAATTATCGTTTTCTACGAAGCAGGAAAAGATGTTGTGATCACTCCCGATTTTGATTTTGCTACGTTCTCAGCAATGCCAATTATTGCCGAGTACCAACAATTAAAAAATAATCGAAAAGCCACCGCAGAAGAGTACGAAGCTTATCAGGCTCGCGTCCGCGAGGAAATTAACGCCTTGGTAAAATAATTGCCTATGAGTGAAAAAGAATATACAACAATCTCAGACATCGCCGGACCACTCTTAGTAGTGGAGGGAGTTGAAGGAGCAAAATATGAAGAATTGGTAGAGGTAAACGTGCCCGGTGAAAAAAGTCCTCGCTACGGAAAGGTGCTCGATACCGCTAAGGGACGTGCTGTAGTACAGATGTTTGCACCCACTGCAGGCATGACAGCCGAAAATACTCGAGTGCGTTTCAAAGGCGAAACGCTGAAGATTGGTGTATCTGAAGATATGCTCGGTCGAGTGTTCAACGGAGCTGGAGAAGTAGCTGATGGTGGACCAGAGCTGGTGCCAGAACAGCGTCGAGATATCGCTGGTGAACCAATTAACCCATACTCACGACAATTCCCCAACGACTTCATCCAAACGGGTATTGGTTCTATCGACGTGATGAACACCCTCGTGCGCGGACAGAAGCTGCCGATTTTCTCTGGAGCTGGTCTGCCTCATGCTCGGTTGGCAGCGCAGATTGCTCGGCAGGCGTCGGTAAAAGACGGTGGGGAATTTGCGATTGTATTTGCAACTCTTGGAGTTTCGTTTGAGGAAGCGGAATACTTTCGTCGAGAATTTGAAGAAGCGGGAGCGCTCGAGCGATCAGTACTTTTCATTAACACAGCGGCTGACCCGGTAGTGGAGCGTATCTCTACGCCGCGAATGGCGTTGACGACCGCTGAGTATCTCGCCTTTGAAAAAGGGAAGCATGTACTCGTGATTCTGACTGACCTTACCAACTACTGTGAAGCACTACGAGAAGTATCGGCGGCGCGGAAGGAAGTGCCCGGACGACGAGGCTACCCAGGATATCTCTATACCGACCTCTCAACTCTCTACGAACGAGCGGGAAGTATTAAAGGCAAGGTTGGGACAATTACCCAAATCCCTATCCTTACCATGCCGGATGATGATAAGACGCACCCCGTACCAGACCTCACTGGCTACATTACTGAGGGACAGTTTGTTGTTTCACGAGAACTATATCGCAAGGGCGTGTTCCCACCAGTAGACGTGCAAGGTTCACTGTCTCGACTCTGGTCAGCTGGAGTAGGAGAAGGCAAGACGCGAGAAGATCATAAAAACCTCAAGGACCAACTCTTTGCCTCATATGCAACTGGTCGAGAGGTGCGCGAGCTAGCGGTAGTTCTTGGCGAAGCGTCACTTGATGACTCCGACCGAGCTCACCTCAAGTTTGCTGATGCCTTTGAAACTGAGTTCGTTGGACAAGGAGAGTACGAGAATCGTTCAGTTGAAGAGTCATTGGACATGGGTTGGAAGCTGCTCGATCTTCTGCCTCGAACTTCACTCAAACGAGTAAAGCCAGCCGAGATAGAGAAATGGATGAAAGCAGAAGCTCCACAAGAAAGCAGCGATGCTGAATCTGAGGCAGGAACAGGTACACCCAAGAATAAAAAATAATTTTCCATGGCGATACTAAAAGTTAGCCCTACCCGAATCGCACTATTGACCCTCAAGAAAGAGCTCAAGACGGCTGAGAAGGGACATAAACTACTCAAGGACAAGCGAGACGGTCTCGTGAAGAAGTTCATGGCGGTTATTTACGAAGCAAAATCTTTACGTGAGTCCGTAGAAGCGCGGCTAGGTTCGGCGTTTGATTCATACACCCGTGCCAGTGGTATGACCGCTGCCTCTTCGCTAGATACCGCTTTTATGGCCCCCAACGCCAAAATTGATTTGGGCGTGGCTATTAAAAGTGTGATGTCGGTGAAGATTCCCGAATTTACCGTCAAGAAGACCGGTTCCGCTTTTTCTTATGGACTACTAGAAACAACCGGAGACCTCGACAACGCCATGGTGAAGTTCGACGAGGTGTTTGTCGACATCCTTCGTCTGGCCGAGCTGGAAAAAACCGCTGAGAATCTAGCGGAAGAAATTGAAAAAACGCGCCGCCGCGTATCAGCTCTAGAAAACATTCGCATCCCAAACTTCCAAGACACCATCAAGTTCATTACCATGCAGCTAGATGAACGAAACCGAGACGCAGTTGTGTCGACTATGCGTGTGAAGGCAATGATTGTAGCAAAAGAAGGTGCGTAGTTTGAGACTCGACCAATCTCCTACTCAACTGATTCAAGCGCTCGTTTGTTCATTCCGTCTAGGAATTCCCCTTAGGAAAGGGGTGAATTCAGGCTCTGCATACAGAAAATATATTCCTTACAGTCATTATTTTCCAGCAACATAAATTTAAATGAAGAAAGGAATGTAATAACTATTCTGAATGTATGTCAGATTTTGTTCTGCCCTTGGGCAAAATATGACCATAATAGTCGCTTGCGCTCGTTTGTTCATTCAACCTAATCATAGTCGCTATTCTCTGGTCGAGTAGGAGATGGTCTATAGGCATAAAAAAGCCCCGCAAAAACACGGGACTTTTGTGGGGTTGATTAAGGAATATACATTATACCATTACGAGCAATATCATATATAAAATAACTGATTGTGGTTTTTTTAACATTTGACCGGATGCATGACTGATTGATCAATATAATTGACTTGTTAAACCGGAAGGTTAGGTGGCAGCGCATTCCCTCGAACTCATATTCACGCCACGGGCCACTTCCAATACCCGCGTCTTTGCTTGCTTCGTGGATGATGATCTCAATATAGCCAAAATTATATTCTGAAAGCGCGAGGTCAAAGATTTTGTGCACCGCAGCTTGTATCTCCATCGAAAAAGTTTTTGCGACTGTTTGGGAGGTTTCAAATGAATCGTTATCTGCGAGTGCTGTCTGTACGGGAAGCACTGAAATAATTATTCCCAAGAACATACCCATCAAACTTCTAAAGATCATTGTCTTCTCCCAATAGACTGGGTTCAAATTCTACCAACATTATTATACATAAATAGACAAAATTCAATAGAACTGCTTGGTGGAGCCTGGCGGTTCTATTATTCTAAAGTCGTGTTCGCTATCGGCTGACTTGAATTTCTTGTTTAAGCAATGTTTTTTCGTCAGTGTCTGATTCGTCTTTTACTACTTCGCCACTGGTATTAGCCGTGTTTTTTGCCGATGATTCCTCTCCGGCAACAGCCTTCTTGGCCTCGACTTTTTCAACTATGGCATCCACTTGAGCGTCGAGTTCAACGTCAGCTTCGTAGTTTTGGATAGAGTCTCGAATGGTCTCTTCTACATCGTCAATCGTGTCAGCGAAGATGAGGTTGAGATGTCGACTGCCTCCGCTATGAACGGATTTTTTCACGTCAGCTTCTATTGCAGTGTCCTCTACAGCACTCAATGTTGTTTGGTATTGCACTACAGCGCTTTTCAGCCGCAATAGGCTGGTTGGTAGCTGAGTTCGTTGTTCTGGAGTCAGCTGAGTTTTTTTAGATTCAGAGGCAGCGTTACTGATATTGTCCAGGCGAGCAATAATTCGCACCTTAGCGGCGGTGGCTTGGACGGAAGTAAGTCTGCTGGCGGACACCAGGACGTCGAGCGCTGCGAACTCGCTCTCTAACCGGGTCACTTCTTGGTCAATGTTCACAACATAATCAAAAGTATTCCCAGGGTTGAGGATTAACCACCCAACAAAGATAGCAGTAATGGCTACGGCACTGATAATAGTTTTATTCATTTAAATGTTAGTTTTCCTCTAATAAAACAGGACTCTGTTTCTAGTATATGCGATACTCTTGATTGGATTCGTGTGCTGGGTTCTTTGACGTAGTCGCCTGACAGGGCCTATCGGGAGCAGACGAACAAGTTGTGAAACATCAACCAACGACAGCTTCCCTGATCTTCGTCGTCTACCAGCGTATTGGCTCAATATTATTTTTCCTGAGATATTCATTTGCCTGAGAAAAATGCTTACAGCCAAAGAAACCACGATGGGCTGAAAGTGGAGAGGGGTGCGGAGCTTTAAGTAATAAATGTTTAGAATCATCTATTAGGTTAGCTTTTTCTTGCGCGAACTTGCCCCAGAGCAGAAAAACGACGTGTGGTTGTTCTTGGGAAATCACTCGGATTACCTCGTCAGTAAATATCTCCCAGCCCCACCCCTGATGAAACCCTGCCTGCCCGTCCTCGACCGTAAGCGTGCTGTTAAGTAGAAACACTCCCTGAGCGGCCCATTGCTCCAAGTTGCCGCTAGTTGGAATACCTACATCTATATCAGCCGCCAGTTCCTTATAGATATTTCTTAGTGAAGGTGGGACTTTCGTTCCGTTGAGAACTGAAAATGAAAGTCCGTGTGCCTGATCCTCGCCGTGATACGGGTCTTGTCCGAGAATCACTACTTTAATATTTCCTAAAGGTGTGAGTTTGAAAGCATTAAAAACGTTTTCTGGGGTTGGATACACAATTCGGTTTTTATATGCCAATGTCAGGGCGCGTACGAGGTCCTTGAAGGAGGGCTTACTGACTTCTTCGTGTAGGTACGATCGCCAGTTAGACGGGAGGATAAGCTTCATATGTGTATATTATACAGTGTTATTCTTGAGCATGAAAGATTCAAGATTTCGCAGTTTTTTTAAAGCGCTCACCTGGCGCTTCATCGCCACTGCCACCACCATGTCGCTCGTGTATATTGGGACTGGTGATGTAGAGTTGATGGCACAAATTGATGTTGCTGACGTTATCATCAAGCTCTTATTTTATTTCATACACGAACGAGCCTGGGGCAGAATTGGATGGGGAAGAGGCGTGCTTAAAGTCTGAGCCTCAATTATGTTTACCATAAGTGCCGGTACTAAGAATCTTTTGAGAAAGGTGAGTTCAGGAAAAATAAAAAAGCCCCTTTGGGGCTTTTTATTTTTGGCACCCTGGGCAGTAGTGAGTACCACGTCCAGCGCAGCGGATTTTTTTTATAGTCTCGCCGCAGCGCGAGCAGGCTTTACCCTGTTGGCCGAACACTTTGAGATAGTCGGTGAAATTACCGTTTTGTCCGCCGGTGTCTACAAAATGCTGAAAGGTAGTACCACCGACCTTTATAGACTCATTCATGACATCACCAGCGGCTTTGCATAGCGCAGTAGCTTCAGCTTTAGTCACTTTGTCAGACCGTCTGGCTGGGTGTATTTTTGCTCGCCATAAGGCTTCATCCACGTAAATGTTACCAAGGCCGGCAATGAACGATTGGTCAAGTAGTGCAGCTTTGATTGGAGTTTTTCGTTTTTTTAATTTTGTAGCAAACCAGTCGCAGTCAAAGTCAGATGTGATTGGTTCAGGGCCAAACTTACTGCGTGCGAGCGCTACCTCAGCGGCAGTAGCCAGCTTAGTGTAGCCAAACAAACGCATGTCATTGAAGTAGAGGGATGTGTGGTCAGTAAAATGAAAAGCTACCCGAGAGTGTTTATGTGGAAAATCTCTTTGGTCCGAACCGGTCATTGAGTGTCCACCGCCGACAACGTCGCAATGGGTGTCCACGTAAAAAAATTGACCAGTCATTTTTAGGTGTGAGAGGAGAAAAATGTCTGCTTCTTTTACGAATGAGAAAATCATCAATTTACCAATTCGGTCGATGTCTTTAATAACTTTGCCACGCAAAATATCGTCGATATTTTCGTCATGATTCACTGATTTCGAGTGAAAAACTTCGACACTTTGAATCGTCTTCCCAACGACTTTGTGTCTTAGTTGCATTCTCACTGTTTCAACTTCTGGGAGTTCAGGCACGCGTGTATCTTAGCAAATTTTGACAGAGGAAAGAATTGACAAAAGAGGGCAATTCTCACTAAGCAATAATCCGGGGATAACAGTGGGGAAAAACTCCGCACAGCTCTGTGGGTAACGTGCGGACAAACTCCTGATAAGTTGGGGACTAGGAGGGTATAAGTGTTCGCTTTTGAGCTGACTCAAGAAATGACCTATATAAGCAAACCAGACAATGCTGTAAGTTCGTCAAGCGAGTTATACACAGTTATAGTGAGCAAAATATGGCTATTTTAGCTATAAACCAGTAACAAAGTTAGACTAAGTGCAGGCATGTTTACAAAAACTCGATCCATAAATCGATTCCTTTCCCCCGTAGCAGGTATACTATTGGCTGTTTTCTTAGTGGAAGCTATGTAGTCAATTCCGGTGGTAAATATTCTCCCCGCTTGGAACACGTTCGTTGAAGCTAACTTTCTAGGGGCTTCATATCCGTATGGTGTCTTGACCGAAGGTCTGTTTACCGCACCGGGATCAACCGTTAATGGATACGCTGGCTGGGGAAGTGTCTCTGGCTCACCAACCGTTAATGGATCTACAACTGTGAATAATGCGGCGTACAATGCAGCTTTGGCAGACAAGAATGCCGCAAAGGCATTAATTGATGCCGAAGTTTGTGATTATTCAAATGGAGCAGCGGTTGATTTGCATAATGACGCTACACACTACACTCCTCCAGCGGCCCAAGGTTCGCTCAATGTGTATTTCCCAGGTGTGTATTGTATTACTGGGGCCATCGCTATTAGTGGCCCGATTACCCTTAGTGGAGAAGGAATCTATATTTTAGAACCCCAGCCGCTTTCAACGTAGCTGCCGGGGTGACCATTTCACTGGCTGATGGTGCAAAACCTGAGGATATTTTTTGGAGAGCTTCAGCTTCAACAATCGGAGCAAACTCCTTTTTTAAAGGGAGTATTTTAGATGAAAGCATCATTACCACTGGCGCCGGTGGTAATGTGGAAGGAAGATTTTTTGGAACGGCTGTCACTGCTCCTGGTAATACAATCACCGCACCAGTGTCAACCAGTATCAACAGCCTGGGGGTTCAACAAAATCTTAGAATTGGCACGACGACTGCAACCGTGGGTGGGTCATTTTCAATCGTTGAGAATGCGACCACACGCGATATTACTGAAATTACTATTACTGAAAACGGTACTGTTGACGCGCAAAATGATCTAGATAACATTAAATTGTATTACGAATTTGATACGTCTGAACCATATGATTGTTCTGGCCTCACGTATGATGGAAATGAATCGCAATTCGGTTCTACTGACACTGATGGCTTTTCTGGCGCTAATGGAACCTCAACTTTTTCTGGCTCTGCTATAAATATTTCGACCACTTCAGCCATGTGTGTCTATGTCGTAACTGACGTTCCAAATACAGCTACGTTTGACGAAACTATTGAAATTGAAATTTCTAATCCAAAGCTTGATGTGGTTGGATCCGACTACCCGACTATCGGACCATCCCTTGCTGTTGCATTGCCTGGTGTGACTACCCTAGAGCAGGTAATCATTACTCAAGTTAATTACCACTGGCGAAATGATGATGGCGATGAAACGGATAGTGGCGCTACATCCGCCACTGGAGGTGTTGAAAATACTACCTATACTACGTTTCCTAAAAATGTGACGCAACGACTTCGTCTCGCTGTTTCAAACGAAGGAAATGTCGCTTCAGCTGCGATTCGGTACCAACTAGAGTATGCTGAAAAAATTACTACCTGTAGTGACGCAACTGGCTGGACGGATGTTGGTGCTGCTGGTGGAGATTTTGATATGTCTGACTCTGCTAATTTGGCAAACGGAGCAGACACTACGGCTGGTGTGTCAGTAGCTAGTGGTGGAGTGAGTGATCCAAACCCAACGTTTTTGACTCCTAATGCGGGAATTCGTGATGCTTCTTCTCAAACCAGCGACATTACGTTAGCTGCTACAGATTTTGTGGAACTAGAATATTCGATACGCGCGAGTAGTGCTGTTTCAAATGATACAGCGTACTGTATGCGCGTGACTGCTGCTGGCTTACCGGTAGATGCGTATACAAACTACGCAGAAGCTATCGTTATTGCTGATGTGCTGGTTGCCGTACTCGGCTCACAAGCGGCGACGGTAATTGTGCCTACTGCGGGTGCATATGCTGGGGGAGCCTTTCGTTTCACTGACAGAACCACTGGGTCTGCTTTACTTATTGGTCTCACAATCACAGCGACTGGAACAGTTGACTTGCAAAATAATATTTCTAATATAAAACTTCGGTACGACCTAGATACGACTAGTCCTTACACTTGTGATGATGAGTCGTACTCCGACACTGACACTCAGTATGGTGGCACGGTAGACAGCTTCAACGCTAGTTCACAAGCTGTATTTACTGACGTAATTAGTAATTCACCAACCCAAACGGTATGTATGTACGTTGAGTACGACGTAACCAGTGATGTGGCTAGTGCCGAAACATTGGAAATTTCCATTGCCGATCCTTCTACTGAGGTGGTGATAGTTGATTCATTCGTCACTCCAAGCTCAACGTTGGATATTCCTGGCAATACGGTCGCTTTAGCTCCATCTTTAACGCAGGCAAATTTCCATTGGCGAAATGACGATGGGGACGAAGCTGGTGCCACATCAGCTTCTGGCGGTATAGAAAATACCGGAATTACCAACATATACCAAGGTACACAGCAGCGGTTACGCTTTTCTGTATCAAACGATGGAAACGCTTCAGCTATTACTACCGGACTCCGCCTCGAGTACGGAACAAAAGTGACGTCCTGTGAAAACGTTGGCTCGTGGGGACGGGTTGATACCAGTGTTGAGTTTGATATGGATACCGTTTCACAGCTCGTGCAGGGAGATGATTCGACAAATATAGCACAGGGAGTTGGTGGGGTGAGTGACTCAAACACGACTTTTCTGTCTCCTAACGCAGGCCAAGTTGAAACGGTGGATCAGCTGGCAGCTGTGACTATCACCGATAGTGAGTATTTGGAGGTTGAGTATGCCTTGGAATTGACTACGGAATCGGCTTTTTCCACTACGTATTGCTTCAGGCTTTCTGATGCCGGGGCCTCATTTGCTACCTACTCAAATTACCCAGAGCTGGAAGTGCAAGATCGACAAGATTTCTTAGTGCAGCGAGGAAGCTCTGTGGTTAGCGGAACTGGCATTACTCTGGCTGCGGGAGTTGACTACAAAGCACCTGCTGAAAATGCCCGCGCGTATGTCCGTATTACTGATACTAATATGACTGGCGCTGGAAGTGACACGCTGGGCGCTTCGCGTAATCCAGATGATTTGTTTGCATACATTGAGGAGGCTGACGACCTGGTTACCAGTTTCTCTATTGTGCGCCCGCCGGCAGCGACCGATAACACTCGGGTGCAATGGGAGATTGTTGAATACGTTGGGGTAGCTGGTGGTGATAATGAATTCATTGTCCGTGATGCTGGTGAGGTGACGTATGGCGCCTCGTCGCTATTTGCGACCGGAACAGCTGTCTCGGGTGTTTCTGTCGATAGCGACGTGGCGGTACTTATTACCGGACAATATAATCCGGCAACAGCAGTTGAAGATTACAACACCGGACTGTCTATCTCGAGTTGGGACTCAGCTGGTGATCGACCGATCTTTGAGCGTGGCGACGCTGATGGTGTTGCTGCTCGTACTAGTTATGCTGTTGTTGAGTTTGTCGGTAGGAACTGGAATGTGCAGCGGGTTGAGCACACATTTGTGAGTGCTGGAGTAGTGGAAACAGAACCAATAACAGCGGTCAATAGCCTTTTTCGTACCTTTGTGCACCCGCAGAAATTGTCTGGTGATGAGTTGTATAACCTAGATGAGAGTGGACATGAGGTGTGGTTATCAAGTATTGGAGCTTTGTCGTTCCAACTAGAGAGCGGTGCAAGTAATCCAGCTCACCAGCGGTCAGTCGCTTGGGTGTTTGAAAATACTCAGATTGGTATCGGTTCAATGTCCGTGTACCGGTCAAATGGAACGATTATACAAACAGCAGCACAACCCAGCGCGTACTTATTCAGTATTGGCGCCACGGTCGAGCCGGCTAATGCTTCTATCTGGGCCAGCACCCGAAGTACTGGAGCCGGAAGTACACATCCTCGAGCCCAGCTGGGTGCGCGAGTATTAAACGCAACGCAGTTTGAATTGTGGAAAAGTGATGAGGGAGAGAATCAAAACTTCCGGGTAGAAGTGATTGAATGGCCGGTAGCTGAGACGTCAATTCGACAGACACAATATCGCTTTTATGTCGATAATGATGTATTAATCCCAACCGATCCCTGGCCTGCAGGCGCCAGTGACCTCGGTGAAAACACAGCTATTACCGACAGTGACGATCCACTTGGTGAGGGAGAACGAACCCGAATCCGGGTAGGATTATATATAAATAACGCTTCTTTACCGGCGCAGAGTGTTAGCTTTAAATTGCAACACGCTTTGAGAATTACGACCTGCTCGGCGATTGGTTCGTGGAGTGATGTTGACACAGCGGGAGCTGGTGGCGTGTGGCGTGCCTATGCGGGCACTCCTGTTGGTGGTACAGAGCTGACTGGGGAAGGTTCGTTACTTTTGTCCGCCTCAAATATAGCTGGTACGTATGAAGAAGACAGTCCTTCAGTAGACAATCCAAACTCAGCGGAGGTTGGTGATTATATTGAGTATGACTGGTTGATAGAGCATAACGCGGCAATCCAACAAAGCAGCTACTGTTTTCGAATGGTGGAACACGATGGTACGTTACTCGATGGATACGAAGTGTATCCTGTTGTGCGTACAGCAAGCTATACGCCAGTGATTACCAATTGGCGCTGGTATGACGATGAAGGCAGTCTCACCCCAGTCTCTCCGTTGGCGGGAGAAAAGGTGGCCCCAAGTGTAGTTGAAAATGGTGAAGTGTTGAAGTTGCGGGTGGGCGTGACAGAGGTTGAAGGCGCTCCTGGTGAAAATATCAAGTTCAACCTACAATATTCTGAGTACCCTGATTTTAGAGAAGGAGTCACTCTGACTGCTACGAGTAGCTGTGAAGGGAATTCGTTGTGGTGTTACGCCGACGGGGCAGGGGAAGACGGGGCAGCACTTGATACCGCTGTATTGTCAGGGGGAGACGTCTGTGTGGGTGGTGTTGGGGTTGGCTGTGGCTCGGTCAATGAAGCACAGGGTGTTTCTAGTATCTACAACCAACCAGTCTACTCCACTTCAGAACACGAGTTTACTCTTAGACACGACGGTGCTCGGGTGAACACTGTCTACTATTTCCGATTAGTAAACGCCACTAATGGTATCGGCTTGACTGCCAGTAGTTCATTCCCCAGTTTGTCTACTGAAGGCGCGATATTGACGTTCACTATCAGTGGTATTGCTGCTGATACGCCAGTGTAAGGTATCACAACCGATGTAACCACCACTGCAACGAAGGTTGATTTTGGCTCGCTCCCGATGAATACAGACACAGAAGCAGCCCACGACTGACGGTATTTACCAACGGAACTGAAGGGTATCGAGTCTATATGGAAATATCACATGATCTAATCAATTCCTACGGTGATAGTATCCCGAGTATTGCCAGTACAAACGCGGTACCAGCAATCTGGGAATCAGTGTGTACGAGCGTAATGACTGGTTGCTTTGGGTATCATGCGGGGGACAATACGCTCTATGACGGCTCGGTGCGGTTTGGTTTTGACGACTCGTACTCGGGTGTAGAGGATGGTCTCGTAGAAGTCATGTCGAGTAACGTGCCTGTGACGTACGACGTGAGTGAGATTATCTACAAAACTCGCGTCGGCTACTTGCAACCAGCCGGTGACTACACAACCACAATCCGCTACATCGTCATCCCAATCTTTTAGTTGAATAATTATCAGATTTCGGTACAATACAGGTCATTCCTTGAGATGGTTCAAGAGAACGAGAAATCATTCCGGTGTAGCTCAGCGGTAGAGCAGTTGACTGTTAATCAATTGGCCGCAGGTTCGAATCCTGCCGCCGGAGCCAGCGACATAAATCCACCTTTAGGTGGATTTTGTCTTTTAGGCTCTGAGCGGAGAATGTGACTTACTGCCACTTTTGTTAGGATTCGAAAAGCTTTTGAGTCAGATTGGGAACAAATCGAACCAATCTGTCCAAAAGGCGTACCGGCCATGTAACAACCTAAACTCCTGCCGCCGGAGCGAATATTCCATTTCTTTCAGCGATACACTAGGAAATGGGTACTTCTCACACCAATCTATGGTCATAAAGTCGTCCTGTAGAGCGAGCCATTATTAATCTTTTTTGACGTGATAAAATTAGAGCATTACAGTTATTTTAAAATATGAATTTGATTACATACGTAAATGATACTGCCAAAAAGTTAGATGGCGTAGATATAGGATTGGTAAAGTTATATGTTCTTGCAATGGCTTTTTTAATTGCCAAATTTTATCCACCAGTTTTAAGTCTTGATTGGTACTGGTATGCAGGGATAGCTGTATTAGCAGTCATCAGACCTTCATACAGATCATACATAAAATAGCCACAATCAATTTTCAAAGCCCAGTGATAGAAGCTGTTTTCTATCCAGAAAATACGCACCAACTTCAATTCTTCCTTTATCCTAAACCAGTCTAAAGTTCTGGGCGTGTCCAGTTGCAGGTGCCTATTAAATACAAAAGCCACACAAATGTGTGGCTTTTGTATTTTTAATGCAACAAACAAGCTGTCTGACTGCATTATTTCTCGTGATATCATAAGTGTATGAATATTCAAATTGAAACGGTATTTTTGGTTGGGATTGCGCTGTTTGCAGCTGCTGCCACTTATTTCTTGTTCGCGTATAGAAAAGAGTTCAACTCGGCATTTTTAGTTAGCTTCATTACTATCATCTCCTATACGCTGATGCTAGAAGGTTCGCTCGCGTCAGTTGGGGCTGAAGGTGGAGCAGTCTACGCCACTCGGTGGTTATTTTATGGTTTGAGTTGTACGTTGCTAATGTATGAAATCGCCAAGTTCCTAAAGAAATCTCTGTCAGAAAGTATTTTTCTTCTGTATTTGACCGCTATCGTAATGTTCACGGGTGCTGCTGCTGCCTATTTCGACGGGTGGTACATGATTGCGTTTTTTGTTTTGAGTAGTGTGGTGTACATGATGTTGGTGTATTCATTACTAACAGCAGTGTCACCGCATCGGGCTGCCGTTGCTAAATACATCCTCGTCGGCTGGACCGGGTTTCCAGTAACGTTCCTCCTGGCTCCAGATGGTTTTGGATTGATTTCAGCGGTGGCAGCAGCAATCCTCTATTTGCTTCTAGATGTATTCACCAAGGTAATCTTCTATCTTGATTTACATAAGAAGATGGTGACGGAGGCGGGGCGGTAATACCCGAAATCTTTGTAAATATGACTTCGGAGGTCCTACCTCTGTAGTTTCTTCGTTTCTTCGTAGCTAGTTAGTCTGATTACACTTACCCCTACTTATCTTTGCTGCTAACAACCTCAACCTTGTTATACTAGCGGCAACAAATGTACTATGCCAGCCATGAATCTACTCACCGATCCGATACCAAAACTAGTACGACAGCTCGCCATTCCCGCTACGGTTGGATTTTTCTTTAATACGATGTACAACGTCGTTGATACGTTTTTTGCGGGACTGCTCTCGACAGACGCACAGGCAGCATTGTCTATCAGTTTTCCCGTGTTTTTTATGTTTATCGCTATCAGTATGGGGATCGGGTCTGGAGTGACGGCTATTGTTGGTAATCACTTGGGGACAGGGGATGAAGAGCGTGCTCGGACGACGGCTTCACAAGCCCTGTCGTTCGGGGTGGTAATCAGTGTGGTGACTATGCTGGTGGGCTACTTGGTGACTGAATGGTTGTTTCAGTTTTTGGGTGCGTCAGGTGAGTATCTTACTATTGCTACTAGTTATATGTACGTACTTTTGCCGTCGGTTATTTTTATGGCGATTGGTGCAATTGGGAACGGGGTATTGACGGCACTGGGTGATACTCGATCGTATAGCAAAACCTTAGCGGCCGGCTTTTTTGCAAATATTGTATTATCGCCGATATTTATGTTTGGGCTCCTGGGGTTTCCAGCCCTGGGAGTCGCTGGAGTGGCGTTGGCTACAGTACTAATCCAGTCAGCAACCGCTGTGTATATAACGTACGTGGTACAAAAAACAAAGCTCGCTTTTTCTACCCAGCCCGCTGCATATAAACCCCAGAAAAAGTACCTAGCTGACATTTCAGCCCAAGGGTTCCCGGCTAGTCTTTCGATGATGAGTGTCGCTATCGGTATTTTTGTCATTACGTATTTCATTGGTCGGTACGGTAGTGGGGCGGTGGCTGCGTACGGTATTGCGACCAGAATCGAGCAAATCGCGTTGCTGCCAATGATCGGTATTAATATTGCGGCGCTGGCCATCATTTCGCAGAACAAAGGGGCTGGTCAGATTGATCGGATTAGAGAAACAATCCGCTACTGTTTCTCGCGAGCGTTGGTGCTGATGACTGGTGGAGTGTTATTGGTCTTTTTCTTGGCTGAACAATTGATGGGTGTTTTTAGTAGCGATGTTGAAGTGATTGCTGTTGGAGCTCCTTACCTTCAGATAGCCGCTTGGGCATTTTATAGCTACATGGTGTTGTTCATGTGTGATGCAGTTTTTCGAGGGTATAAGAAACCACTGGTCCCACTGGCGGTGGGGATTGTTCGCCAGATTCTCTTGCCCCTGCTGGTGTTTAGCCTCGTGGTGATTGTCTGGGGACTGCCACTGCTGGCACTGTGGTGGTCAATTGTCACCATTGTGTTTGTCTCGTCCATTGCTTATTTATTGTTGCTCTACTTTTTGGTCTATCGCTAGGCGGGTGCCATACTAGCCGTTTCATAGTTAACTACTTCTTGACACCTCGGTATAAATGTCTGAACTCATTTCAACGTAGTCCCACAAAAAAACCCTCGCATCAGTGATGCGAGGGTTTTTGTCATCTGGGTTACTACTCAGTTGCGGGCAATAGTACTTCGTCGATGACGTGGACTACTCCGTTACTGGTTTCGATGTCGGTGATGGAAACTTTAGCGCTACCATTGATAGATACACCGGCGTCGCTTACATTGATAGTAATTGACTTACCGTTGACTGTCTCGACGACCATACCATCAGTCAGATCAGCTGCGTGGACGGCGCCTGATACCACGTGATAGGTAAGGATTGCTTGCAGGTCGGCTTTATTCTCTGGCATAAGTAGGTTGTCTACCGTGCCAGCTGGCAAACCAGCAAACGCATCGTTGACTGGAGCAAATACTGTAAATGGTCCAGTGCCTTGGAGGGTTTCAACGAGCTCGGCCGCGGTTACCGCCGCTACGAGGGTGCTGAGCTCGGGTGTGTTACTAGCGGTTGCGATGATGTCTTTTGTGTTGTGTTCTTCTGTCATAGTGTGTTTCAAGCTATATGTCTTATAAGGATACCTTTGTAGGTATTTGGGCTACCCTTTCTTTACGCAGAATCAATCTGTTTGTTTCAGTTCAGCTAGTGTCAGTCATAACCTCGAAGGTCCTTCTGGCATAGGTCCATAGCCTTAGACGGGAGCAACTCCTGGAGCATATTAAAGGCAAAACTATAGCCACAAATCCAAATTCAGGTATACTGCTGGCATGGCAAAAAGAGAATCATCATTAAAACAAAGGAACAGATCGTCGCATTCGCACAAAACGAAGAAGCGTCTAGAAATTAAAAGAGAAATGCTCGCTGCAAAAGCAAGTAAAAGACTAAGCAAGTAGAGTCAAGGCAAGGTCTGCTGACTTGATGCAGGTATGGCTATGGCTACAAAAGCACACTCAGAGATGAGTGTGCTTTTGTTATGTCTGTCCAGATGAGTGTTCTTGCCACTACGTGGGATAGAGGTACATGTTCTAACGCCATCTCATATGCGAGCCAGGATTGACAATAAAATAGGTAGTTGCATACTGTATGTAGTCTGTACCGAATCAAGGAGATAAGTACATGAAGTCAAATCTGTTTGAAATAAAAATTGATGAAAGTCTCTCGCTGGTCATACCTAACTTAAATCGTGCTGCAGAAATCTTCAGTCTTATTGATGAGGATAGAAATCATCTACGGACCTGGCTTCCTTGGGTAGGCGTTACTACCTCAGTAGAGGATACCCGTAAAAATCTCGCCAGAAGAATTGCAGCTTTCGATAAAAAAGAACAAGCTTCTTTTTATGGACTCTTAAATGGAGAGGTGGTCGCGTCGGTGGGATTCATAAGTTTTGACGACAACGATGGAGAGATTGGCTACTGGCTGCTTTCAAAGTACGAAGGTAGAGGGCTTATGACCTCCTTTGTCCAAGCGTGTGTTGATTATGGCTTTGACAAGCTTAATCTAAATAAAATTATAATCAAATGCGCTGAAGGGAACAGTAAAAGTGCAGCCGTCCCCAAAAGGCTAGGCTTTATCCAGAGTGAAAAATCTGTATTAGATTCCATCGAAAATGGTAATAGACACAGGACACTTGTTTTCACCCTAAACAAAAATAACTGGTCAAAATGATCTCACCTCAGAACCGCTTGCTTACAAGCGGTTCTTTCTTATGACAGCTTGAGTACCCTGTACAGGTGAGCGTACAAAATTTTTGGTCCTTGTTATACTTGGCAAATGCATTTTTCAAAACTTTTCAGGGTGAAGGAAGGTAAATTAGATACACTTAAGGAGTGGTTTGTGGTCTTGGGTGGCGACCGTAGAGAAGAAGCACTGGCGACCTTTGAACACGAAAATGTAACAAGAGAAGTTTTCGTTCTTTTTAAAGGGCACAATGACGAAAATTACGTAATTGGCTACAACGAAGTGAACGGTGAACCTAAGGGTGGTGATGAAAAGGTTAAGATTAATCAAGAACACAGCCGAGTCAAAGAGGAGTGTCTAGAGCCTGTCTCAGAAAGGGGGGAGGTTCTGCTAGACCTTAAATTGTAAACAGGTGTGAACATTATTTTTAGGCACAGGCTTGAAAATAACCCTGTTTTGCAGGGTTATTTTTTTGTACTCTTGAGTCACACAGACTTTTCTGGTTTACTACGGCTAGACCCATTGTAGGAGAAGAAGTATGGACTTTATGCTGGAAGAAGAAGGTCGGCCGTTAGCAGTTTATGAATCATACCTGGAGATGATTAAGAACAGTGTTGGATCAAAGATGTTCCAAAGTGTTTTCGTACAAGATGGTAACAGAGTGATTGATGTGACTGACAAAGGGGATTTGGCTTGCGCCAACTACGTATCGTCAGTGCTCAGCCACTTTCGACTCATAGCCTGTCCCTTTTACACAACCGTAGACAAAACTCTAGAAGATATGATTTTGTCTGGTTGGGTACGTTGTGACACAGCTGTGGCTGGCGCTGTTGTGGTGTGGAAAGGAAAGACTTGTTCAGATGGTTTGTCACATAAGCACATCGGATTCTGTCTAGATGAAACTCAAGCCGTCAGTAACTGCCCGGTGGAAAGGTCACCCCGGAAACACGGCATTCATTGTTTGCTTGATGGTAAAAGGGAAAGAGCGGTAGAAGCTTTTTTTGTTTACCTAGAGTTCAAAAATAGATAAATATACTCATTTCAGTGCCCACTTGTCGGGCACTTTTTTTTGTTATCCGGGTACTCTGGGAGTGATCAGGAATAGATTCTTATTTTCATCAATCCCAGTACTTGCCTTACCAAGTGCTGCTTGTTGTCCCTAGACATCTTTAGTAGAAAAGCTTGCTCTGTATCTTCTCTCCCGTATTCTGTCGTGTATTTTCTATTTTTCCTATTTAACACACAGGTCCAATCTTTGTACTTTTTCCAAAACTTTCAAACATGGCTAATTCAGTGGACCATAAATGACTTTTATAGACGCATTGTATTATACCCAGATAAGTAGCCGGGAAAATACCCGCGTTTTAGAGGAAGTATAGACAAATATTTCGAACAATAGCAGATATACTCGAAGGCTCGAATTTTAGTTTGAGCTTTTGCTATACTGAGTCCATGAAAAATATTATTGTCGGGTCGGCCAATCCGGTGAAGTTGGAAACTACACAATTGGCTTTCACCAAAGCTTGGCCGGAAGAAGAATTCATCTTCAGCACGTTTGACGCACTGTCCGGAGTGCCTGATCAGCCATTTGGTTCGCCAGAAACCAAGACAGGAGCACTGAACCGAGCACATGAGTGTAAAAAGGCTTATCCGGCTGCTGATTTTTATGCGGGACTCGAGGGTGGGTTGGAGGAGGTCGCCGGAGAATATTGGGCGTTTGCCTGGATGTGTGTCTTGGACCAGGCCGGAAAGACCGGGTTTGGTCGCACCGGCTCGTTCTTGTTGCCGCCGAAAGTAAGTGAGCTGATTGCGGCTGGGGAAGAGCTCGGAGTGGCGACAGATATCATTTTCAATCAGACTAATTCCAAGCAGCAGGGAGGCACAATCAGTGTCTTAACCAACGGCAGTATCACCCGAACAGATTTCTATCTTGATGCCATGACGTTTGCGCTGATACCTTTCCTGAAGCCCGAGCTCTATTAAGAAATAATATCTGCGATGTCAGACCGTCGTAGACACGAGGGTAATTTGGTATACTAAATAGACACTTAGAAGTTAATGTTAATTCTATGTTTATAAAAATTTTTGTTTTAGTTGCTGCTGTCGCACAGGTAATTGCGGCTGGGTATTTGGGCATTGGCACCTTTGAGGAGGCCGAGCGGTCGTTGCCGGCACTGATTCAGCCGGCTGGCTGGGCGTTTAGTATCTGGGGACTTATCTACTTACTCTCGGCCGTCTATGCGGTATATCAGCTAATCCCTAAATACGATAACGCTACTTTGCGCTCGACCCGTGTTCCAGCTTTGGTAGGTTTTGTGGGCTCGATTGCCTGGCTGTACTTTGCTGGCATGAGCAGTGCCTTGGTCTGGCTCACAATTCCGATTCTCTTTATTATGGCGATTGCCCTTACGTACGTAGTGCGGGCTCCAGAAAGTAGTGATGCAAAGCAGAACTTCTTCTCTAGTACATATTGCTTCCGTACGCGGCCTGGGCCGGAGTGGCCAGCTGGATAAATGTACAAGCCTTATTGCTTGGGCAATCAGTGGTGACGACCGCCGCGGTTAATTTCGCTACCAACCTGGCGTTATTTGTCGGACTGGTGGCGTTTACGGGATACTACTTTGCACAAACTCGTTACAACGCTTGGTACGGAGGAGTCTTGGTGTGGGCAGCTGCAGCGGTGGCGATAGTAAATTACCAAAGAGCTGACTGGGTGTTTGCAGTATTGGCGACAGTCTTTGCCGCGACAGTGATTGGACTGTATGTGAGAGAACGTTGGCTTAAGTAGCGATATATTTGGTAAATTTGTCTGACCACGAAGCTTTCTGGAAACTGTCTCAAAGCACATTTTGAGACAGTTTTTGTCTGTCTGACAGCCTATTTTAGGCTCTAATCCCGCAGTTTGGCTTGATACTGCGGGATTAGCTGTTTTACCTAGGTAAGCTAAGGGTTGGTAATTACTCTGCGGTGCAAATAATTGAGATATAGGTTGTGGTTTCTACAAAGAAAGTTGTGTTTTGACATACCACATAACCGTGTTAACGTAACCGCGGAAAGAAATTCATACAGAACAAACGGAGAAAAGCTGATGCTCATACCAAGCTATGAACAATATCAAGAATCGGGAGGAATTTTGGAACACGCTCCATTCAAGAAATTGCTACGTAAAGCCGAGATTGATATACAAGAATCAAAGATGTGTGCCGCGCAAGTAACAGCGATAGCTCAGGCCGCGAAGATTGATTTGGATGGTGCGGGTAATTTGAGCAATGAGACAGTTGCTGTGTACAAACTACTACGCACCAATGCAATCGCCGACGTGTATTTCATTAATCATCACCGGGGAATGTGTGACATCCAGATATTTGCCGATGCGCTACGTATAGTCCAAGACGACGATTCGTTGGAAAAGCTTTCCCGAGCCTTTCCGCACATTTCGTTTGGTAAAAATAGAGACAGCTAGACTTCCAATATTAGACTTGATGTTCCAGAGCAAAAACATACCGCCGACAGCAATATTTGTTGTCGGCGGTTTTTCTACGCAGGGGCTCGTACGAAGCAACAAATTGCGGACCGCTTGCTAGCACACTTACATTAGATCGATAGTCAAGGAACGGTCGGAGAAAAAGGGAAGAGTCGGAGTGTTATGTGGGACGAGACCGCTGGTCAAGCTATCACCTTTAAAAGTGGTGGAATCCCAGAATATGTCTCAAAAGGGCAACTACTCACCGCTGGTTTATGGAGTGAGGAGTACTACCTGGATGAAAGTACGCCGCGAGAACTAAAAAAAGCCTACACTTTGCATTTGGCGCGGTACCAGATAGCTGATCTGTACGACCACCAAATCGCGCTCTCGGAAATTAACAAATCGTATAATCACAATACGGGTCTTGATGACGCGTACACCGCCATCCGTGAACGCTTCGAGACCGGTAACCTGCCCGATGGGATTATTGCTGAAAAAATGGTGGAGTCGTACTTAACGAAGCTGATGCATGACTTCGACATGCCGTACACCATCAAAAACGTCACTATCTACGAAGATGTCGAATATAAAATTGATTTTATTATTGAGCCTAAGGCAGATGAAGCGCTGCTGGCAGCAAGCGACGGCCGCGTAAATCTGCCCGATTTCAGCTTGGTCGCTGGAAGTGAGAATCACCGCGTTGACTTTATGTGTGCATCAAATAGAATAACTGCTTGCCATTAATCATAAACGCATGACAGAAGAAAAGAAAAGTGAATTGCGTGGTCTTTTGCAAGACATGCGGAAAGATTTGTATAACGAACTCGATAAGAGGCTGAGTGCTATTGAATCACAGCTGAATTTAATTACTGAAGAAATAGAAAAAGAGCCGGACGTGGCGGTTGTCGCTATGAAGGAAGCCGAGGTGGAGGAAATCCGTAGCGAGATAATCGACATGGTTTCCGAAGATGTAGAAAGTTACATAGTGGGGGAAATCACCGAAAAACTTGAAGAGCACATTACTACCGAGCAAGCGAAAAGCCGGAAACGGATTATTGAAGAGATTCGTAACTCTAAAACCAGTCTACGATTAAAATCTGTCGTCTGGGGTACGGCGGTGGTCGCCGGAGGGTGGCTCACGTGGTACGGAGCGTGGGGCGTTATCGGCAGTGTGCCGCTTATCCAGGAGCCCCGGATTGCGTTTGTAGCCGGCATCGTCCTCTTGCTTTCAACCGGTGTGCTGCATAAAAAACTAGTTGGATAAATGAACAATCAAAAAATGCCTCTCCATCTAAGCAGATGGAGAGGCATTTTGCTACATTACTTTTTCTTAGCTGATTTTTTGACAGCCTTCTTTGGGGCCACCTTGGCTACTTTCTTGGCGGGTGCTTTGGCAGCGACTTTCTTCACTATTTTTGCTACAGCCTTCTTCGGAGTAGCGGTAGCTGCTTTCTTTGGGGCCACCTTCCCAGTAGCGACTTTCTTCGCTGCTGGCTTCACTGTTTTCTTTAGCGCTTCTTTCACAACAGTTCGTTCTCTTTCCGGTGAGGCCTTCTTTGGAGAAGGCATAGCTGGATTAATCAAATCGAGAATTCGGTTTAATTTCACTTCTAAACCGGTAATCTGACGCTTGAGGTCGGTGATAACATCGTTCCCGACGCCTCGAGTTGCATTGTGTTGTGATGGGTGATGTTCTTGGTGGGTTTTGTGAGCTTCTGGTCGCTTGTACTCATGCGAACCTTTGTCTGACTGGTGGTTTGTACCGCGCGACTCGTTGGCACTTTTCTTCATTCCAAAGCAAGTGCTGCAGTAGACCGGCTTGTCACTGGAGGGTCGAAACGGCACTTCACAACTCTTACCACATTCTGAGCAGGTGGCTGGAAACAATTCTGCCGCCGCACCGGCTGGCCGGCTTTCCCGATTTTTACCGCCGCCGTATTTTTTATCATCTTTAAACTTCTTCTTTCCTCCGAATTTTGGGGCTCCTTTCTTAAATCCGCCGCCGTTAAAATTATTCATTCCTCTGAGTATGCTACATTCTCCTCGCTATGACAATAGGAGAAAGAATAGTAGCTCCTGCGTCAAAAAAATCTGGCGTGATCGGCCGCTTGATTACAGTAAGAAAAACAGCAGTGCGGTAATGGTGCCCAGCGAACAAACGGTGCTCATAAATAGGGTAGTGGCGACCAGCTCAGGGGCTGCATTATAGCGCTCGGCAATGACAAATGAAGTGACGGCTGTCGGCATGGCCGTCGCCAATACAGAGGCTGATACCACGACCGCATCTAAGGCGAACAGTTGCCCGACGATGTAGATGGTCGCTGGCAGAATAAGCAGCTTCCGGGTCGTGGCGATAAGAGCGTAGCCAGCGAGTTTAAATTTAAAAGCTCCATGCAAAAAGGCTCCCAGGGTCACCAGCGCAATCGGAGAGGCGGTAGCGGCGAGCATGGTGATTGGTTGTTTAATTAATTCGACCAGCTCGCCCGATACGTTGAGTACACTCAGCGCGATACCTCCGGCGAGCGCGAGGATTAACGGATTTAAAGCAAAGTCTTTGATGTAGCGCAGGGGATCGTGGGACTTTAAAACGTACCACTCAATAGCTATAATCGAGACAGCGATACCAATAGCCAGGTGAGGAGTAGCCGCTGCCAAAAAAATATCATACAGACTTTCACCTAAAGCTCGCTCCCCAATCGGGAAGCCCATGTAGACGGTATTGCCCACTAGGGCCGAGACAAAAATGCCGGCTTTGATTCTTTTAGCGAAAGGGAGTATTCGGAGTAGTAGTGGTAACACCAAGGCGAATCCCACCACCGCTACGGTGTTGGTCAGGAGAACCCAGCGAGTTTGTTCATCAAACCAATCAATTCCCCAAAAACTGATAAGTATAACCGCGGGGAGTGAGATGAAATACACAAACCCATTCAGGGCGTGGATGCCGTTGCGAGTAATACCGTGCCAAGAACGCAGCACGTATCCTAGCGCGATAAGGAGAAAAATCGGGAAGGTAATAAAGAGTAAGCTCATGCCCCCTATTGTCACAGTTGCAGAGATATATTGTGGGCAATATACAGAGGCGACCATCACTCAGTGTTTAACGCCGGAGGGTGACGAATAGCAGAGTAATAATAAAAAACTGCCCGCCGGAGCGTAGCAGTTTTGGGGTAGAGACAGATGTCACTTAGTAATCATCTGAAAAGTCGTCACCGTCCGAGTCCTCGACTTCAGTCGTCAGAAAATAAAGATCATTGTTCTCGTTTTTGCGGAAAAATCCTTGAGATACCCACCAGTCTTCAGCGTCTGGTAAGACGTTCAAAGCCACGACACTGACTTCTTCTTCGAGCGCCCAATTGCAGATAATGCTTGCCAGAGCCGTCCCAATCCCATGGCGAGTAGGAAACACTTTAATGTCGTGTATTAGAACTTGTGTGTCGGTCACTTCAATTTCTAATGAAAAATCTGCGTGGGTCACCAGGACTCTGTCGAGTCGTGAGCTTGCGATGGCAACTATAACTTCCATGTCTTCCTGGATTTCATTACAAAGATTTTCAACGCTCATTGTACGATTCCTCTGAGGTAGGAGAGGCACACCATTGGTACTTCTGGAACTTGTGGTTAAATTTAACGACAGGCTCTTCTTTGGGAAGGACGAGAACGGTAAATCTCTTAAGAGAGTACCTATTATATGATAGTTGTCAATAATACTAAAAACCTAGGTATTTCAGAATAGATTGACCATTTCTACAGGCAGACTGGTCATTTTTGCTAGACACGCATTGATTTTCGTAGTACAAAGTAAAGTACTGATAAGGAGAGCACGATGCCAAATCACCATTGCGAATGCGGGCGTGAAATCCGCGTCAGCATAAGAGGCAACTGGGGACCACCTCCAGATGATGGACACGACCTCTGCCGGCAATGCTGGCAGTCACAATTTGATTCAAAACGAAGGGGAAGAGTAAGGTATCGACCGCGAACCAAGACGCACCATCGGTTTAATTTTGAATTCGGATGCAACTGCTTTAGCAGAGACAATCCACGCACGCTTTTTTGCAAGCACCACCAATCTCAGGCAGACGCAGCAATGTGTTATTACTGAGTCAGCTCTAGGCCGCGGAAGACTTAATTGTCCCGCCAAATATGAGCTGTTTTTTTATATGAAATTCATGTCATTGCAAGCCTCAGGCAAATTATAGGTGATAGACAGTTTTCGAGTAATATCCAAAGACTGCGATATCCTGAAGTTGATGGACATAAGACACAAAACCACAAGTTGTCCATGCTCATTGCTTTATTCTTAACCTGTGGTACATTAGGTGTTCAAATCGAAAGTGTACTCAACAAGTTTTGTTACATTCTCAGGAAGGTTTGAGATTTATTTAAAATTGTTAAGTATACAAATATGCAAACAGGAACTATCGCTCGACTAAACAACGGGTACGGATTCATTACTCGAGAAGGAGAAGACAAAGATCTTTTCTTCCACGTCAACGAACTACAAGGTGTAGCGTTTGACGATCTACGAGAAGGAGACAAGCTTACTTTTGAAGTAGGTGAAGGACCAAAAGGACCAAACGCTGTAAAGGTTAGCCTTGCAGAAGAAGCTCCAGCTGCGTAATCCGCGCAACGTACAAAACCGCCTCACTCGTGAGGCGGTTTTGTATTGTCTGTTTTGATATACTGCAGGTATGATAAATCAAGCACTCTTGAGTTTCCTGAAAAGAATCAAGCAGAATAACGACAAGGAGTGGTACGACGCACACAAGGATGAGTACAAGAAACTCCGGACTGAATTCACCCAGCTCATTGAAGAACTGGGGTATGCGGTGGCAAAGTTTGATCCAGCAGTAGCCAGGGCACAAAAGCTTGGCAAACCAACTACCAAGGTGTTTCGCATACACCGTGACGCTCGGTTTGCTAAAGACAAAACCAAGTACAAAGTTAACATTAGTGGATTAGTGGCGGCTGATGTAAAAAACGATAGTCAACCAGCTTACTACCTCAGTATCCAACCCGGTGGGTACTCATACTTAGGTGGGGGATTATTTATGCCGGAGCGATTGGTTTTGAGTGAGATACGAGACAAGATAGAAAGGCAACCAAAAACTCTGGCCAAAATAGACCAAAGTTCAGGACTTAGAAGTGAGTTTCCGACCGGTCTGAGTCGAGTTCACACCCTGAAAACTGCACCCCGCGGACATGATGTAGAACACGAAGCAATTGAGTATCTCCGACTAAAGAGCTTCTCTGTTGGTAAGCACATTCCCGACTCAGTACTTACAAATCAGGCTTTTAGCGAACAGATTACTCAGTCTTTTAAAGCTGTGTATCAACTTAACAACTTTCTTCGACCTTAGTTTCTAGGCGTAAAACGCCCATCATCTTGACACTTTTTAAATCTATTCTCGATACGTCCCACACGGCTCAAACCAGCTGCAAATCCGTAGTATAATAGGAAGACTTATACAGTTATATGTTTTAAATTATGTTTACCTTGTACTACAAACCAGCCTGTCCGTTCTGTCAGCGAGTCCTCCAAATGGGTGAAAATCTAGGCGTTGAGTTTGATTTGAAAGACACCTCAGAAGACGAGACACTTGCTCAGGAATTGATGGAATTGGGAGGAAAGCGACAAGTACCATTTCTGGTCGATACCGAAACTGGCTCCTTAATGTATGAATCAAGCGACATTATTGATTACATTCGTGAAAATAGACCAAAATCCCCGGAGGAGCAAGCCGCTCCCAAACCCCGGGTGCATGTCAGCAATGCTGTGTGTGAGTCTTGTGAAGGGTAGAGTTTTATAAAAATAAACCAATCACGTCATGGAATTTCCAATCATAAACTTCAAGTACAATAACTTAAAAGAGGCAGTCGCACTGACGGACCTAGTGGAGCAAAAAATGCAGTCACTGACTAAGTTCCTCAATGAATCACAATCTATCACGTGTGATGTAGAATTTGAAAAGGTGGCCCCACAAAGAGCCGGACAAGTGCATCGAGTAGAAGTGAATCTAATGATAGACGGCACTCTCTTTCGAGCTGAGTCAACCGAAAATAGCTTCGAGATGGCGGTAGATGAAGTGCGTAGTGAGCTGGATAAAGAATTGCGCCGTTCAAAAGATAAGCAAGTCAGCCTAGATAAAAATGCTGGTCGAGCGGCCAAAGAGCAGATGCTTAACGACGCTACTCTAGGGACTGCAGATACTGACTAAAGTCCATTTCTGACTTACCTTCGGGTACAACGCGCAATAAGCGGAGCGAACCACCATTGGTGAGCTCCGCTTTTGTTATTTTAATTCGTTTGTCCTCGTGCATAAAAAATGTGCCGCCGATACCTTCAAACGCTTGAATAGTGTGCCAGCAAATAGTCGCGTATTTTCCAGCGGTTAGCTTGCGGGGATTGATGGCTAGTTCACTATCGGCTTTTTTTAGCTTGCCGCAGTATGTCGCTGAGTCATGGTCTTGCTCCTGAGGTGAGAGCTCATCTCTGACCCAGGCTGGGAGGACGTCGGACAAGAGTCGGCCGCCCATTTTACCTAAGAACCCGTCGAGGACTGGTCCTGGCAAAGGCCACTTGTTAGCGTTGGGGAGGAACTGTTCTTGTTCTAAGATCGGGCCGTGATCCATTTCTTCGTCGAGCAGCATGATGGTTACTCCGATGTCGTTGACCAGGTTCTCTTTGATAGCGGTTCGAATGGGGCTGGCGCCACGGAGTGAAGGGAGGAGCGAGGGATGCACATTTAAAGCGCCTCGCTCGGGCAGTGCGAGGAGCCACTGCGGAAGCATGAAGTTGTATGCTACTACCACAAAGACGTCCCAATCTTGTCCGGTAAGTAGCTTGAAGTCATCGGGATTTTTGTATGAAGTGGGCTGAAGAACTTCGATGTCGTTTTTGGCTGCCCAGGCTTTTAGTGCCGGAGCCGTAAGTTCTTGCGAGCGACCAACTGGTCGGTCGGGATTACAGACAATTAAATCTGGCAGTAGGTTATTGTTTTTCAGTTCTTCCAAGACGGGAATCCCCAGTGGTGCTCCGCCGAAATAGGCAAATTTCATAATATAAAATACAAATAGTTAGTCTTCAATTTCTTCTGAGTCATCCAGCGGCTTTTCTCCCTTGTGCCAGATTTTATCTGAGCGGTCAACAAAGAGAGTGCCATCGAGATGGTCGGTTTCGTGCTGAATAATCTGTGCCAAAAGGCCACCGGCTCCCCGGGTAAACGGGGTGCCGTTCTCGTCCAGGGCCTCGAAAGTGACATTCTTGTGTCGGTCGACCAAGCCATAGGTGTCGACAACAGACAAGCAGCCTTCTCCGACCTCGTGGGTTTTCTGAGACATTTTGGTGATTCGGGGATTAATGGCGATGATAGTGGGCAGCGCGTCGTCGCGATCACTTTGGTCTTCAATCAAAAACATGCGCTTAGAAACCCCAATCTGTGGAGCGGCGATAGCCACGGCAGAATAGCCCTCTACATCGTAGGTCTTGATGGCCTCACGGAGCCCTTTCAAAATTTTGGCCACTACGCCATTATCAAAATCTTCAGTGGTGAGTTCCTCTGCAATGGTGTGTAGGGCGGGATGGTTTTCGGGTACGAGTTTGGCCATAGGTGGGTGAAATATACTTGAAATAGGCGTGGGAGTCCAGGGGTTTGGGGTGATGGGAGGGTGAATTGTGACACTGGAAAAGGAGTTTGTAATCTCCGGACTGCCTTTTCCAGGAATTCTTTTTAGGGAGACTAAAAGAATTCAGAACTAAATTCACAATATGCCGTTCCGGCATTTGTTCATTCACTAAACGATTCGCTCTGGGTTTATTTCTACTTTTACGTATGGCGGGACGCGACGAAGGAGAGTGATAATTTCGATGAGCTCATCCCGGTTGCTCTGAGAGACGCGGATCAAGCCGTGGCGCAGGGTTTTTTCTTTGGATGAGTTGGGGTTGTTGTAGTATTGGACTGCAAATTTTTCTAAGAGTACTTCAACTGGCTTACCGAGGTCTATGATGCTGGAAATACTTCCCATCCAACTCAGTAACACAAATGTGCTATACGGTGGATATTTCATCATTGCACGCAGCGCAATCTCATCGTCGTAAAAGCGCTCAACTGCTCCTTGGGTGGCGAGTAGTAGGAGATTGTCTGGTTCGGTGCGAGTTTGGACAACTACTTCTTTTGACGTGCATTCACGAAGGCGCATTAACAGTCGAAACAGATACTCGTCAGCTCGCCAAGTAGGAATGGCCCGGGCGGCATCTAGGGAAATAACGGCGCTCACATCCACTCCTTGATTTAGGTAGGGAAGAGCAATCTGGGTACCGATGAGCACCCCGCTGCGTTTAGCAAAAAAATCGGTGGCTATTTTTTGGGCTTGTTTTTGGGTAGTGGCAGTGAGATTGTCTAAAACCGTGATGTCACATTCAGGCATGATTTGCTGCCATTCATCGGCTACTTGCTGAATACCGATACCACGCTCCCGCAGGCGCCATGAGCCACAATTGAGACATACATCAGCCGCTTTTTCGCGCCGGCCAGAAGTGCTCGAGACAAACCACCGTTGCTCCTGACCATTTCTCGTTGTCCGAACCAGTGAATAGGGAGTGTTTGAGTCGGGGCAGCGGAATATATACCCGCAGTCGATACAGGCGACAACTGGTGCGAGGCCGCGACGGGCAGAGTAGAAAAAGACGTGACCACGGGCTTCCAGCGCTCGCTCAACACTGACTTTGAGTTCTTGTGAAAAAAGCTGGAAAGGGGCTTCGGGCCGTGGCTTGTCTTTTTGAGAAATAATTGTTAAAGGGGCGGTGAAGGCAATCCGTTTGGCCTCTTCGCCGTGCGTAAGATATTTGTCTTCTCGTCGAGCCACTTCGTCTTCGGTGCGAGGAATAGTATCACCAAGAATGATTGAGCGCTTTGAGACCTTGGCGTAGGTAGTCAAGGCAGTTCGGTGGTCGAGGTACGGCCGTTGCCGACCTACGTAATGCCCACTGGCAGATTGCTCAATGATGATTGAGGAGATGTCAGCTCGGTCCAGGTAGGCAAACGAGGGAGTAGTAATAATGAGTATCGCTTGAGTTTCAGTCTCGAGTTTGGTGTAGGCCACGTCACGTTGTTTTTTTGTTTGGCTAGGGGATAGCACAACAACGCGCCCTTTAATACCTTGGCTGAGGTACATCTGCGCAAAGGCGACTTCAGCCGCACTGGGCACCACAAAGAGAACCGAGCCTTTCTTGGCAAATTCACCCCGGACATGACTCTGGTATTGTACAAATCTATCGTCGTGCTTGGCGGTTAATACTTGTGGAGTGGGTTCTCCACAGTGCTCGACTGCTGTGGTCTGCGGAAAAGGTCGACTACCGTTGCGAATATCTGGGGGAAGCAGGGAGAACAAAAGCGAACCAGCCGAGCTGGGATAAATCTTAGTGAGTGCTTCTGCAGTGTTTTGAATGGCTTTGGGCAGCAGAGCAGGATTTTTTTGTTCGGGTAGCTTGCGTAGTGAAAAAGTGGCCGCCTTGAGTGCAGTTTTGGTGCTGCTCACCGGCTTGGTTTCGGTGACAATTGCCGCTTGGCTTTTGCCGCGAATAGGGACTAGCAAGAAGCTGCCGATTTCGTACTGAACACCGGAGAAGTAAGAGAGGGATTCAAGTCGGGTGCCTTTTATCAGGGGGGTGACTTGAATGACATACATAGAGCTCTAGTATAACAATAAATGAAACAAGGGTCATTTATAGCTAGTTCGACACGGCGCACCTGGTTATTGCTTTCCATAGAATTTGTGTTATGATTTTGTTAGAAATCAACCCAGGAGAGTAAAGATGACTCATTCAGAAACTGTATCTGGGCGTACACAAAAAGCTCTTGCAGCTCAACAGCAGCAAGTGCAGCAAAGTTGCTGCACACATGTATTTAAAATAGTGGCTCAACGTCCAGCTGTCTGCGGCCCGGTAGCCGTCTCACAAGAACGACTGCTCGTGCAAACACACAAGTGCTCTAAATGTTCTAAAAGCGTGACAGTCAAGACGACATTCCTTTTGGATTCTTGAGACGAATAAACAAAACCCCAAGCGCTAGCGTTTGGGGTTTCTTTTCTTTACTGTTTAAAACTCATCAAGATACGTGATGTCTGCTCCGAGACCGGCGAGGCGTTCAATCAGTTTTTCATAGCCGCGGTTGATGCTGTAGATGTTGCGCAGCACAGATTCTCCCGAAGCGCAGAGCATTCCAATCATCAAAATAGTGGCTGGCCGCAGGGCCGGTGGACAGATGAGCTCGGCTGCCTTCAATGGAGTCGGGCCATTGATATAAATACGGTGCGGGTCAGCCAGAACGGTCTCTGCGCCGAGCTTGTCTAGGTCGGTAAAGTAAATCGCTCGTTTCTCGTACACCCAGTCATGGATAAGCGTTTGTCCTTCCGCTTGTGTGGCGATGACGGCAAAAAATGGCAGGTTGTCGATGTTGAGTCCCGGGTACGGTCGAGCGTAGATCTTTTCGTGGAGCGACACGAGCTTTGACGGCTTGGTCTTGATGTCTACTAGCTTGGTCACTCCGTTGTGGCTCAGGTAGGGCTTAGATTTTTTATATAAAAAGCCCATCTTTTCCAGCTTCAACAGTTCAAGTTCGAGGAATTCAATCGGACACCGGGTGATTGTGATGCTCGACTTGGTCACGATAGCCGCCGCCAAGAAAAACATACTGTCAGTTGGGTCTTCTGCTAAGGTGTATTCAACATCCTGATTGATGTCTTTCACGCCGGTAATGGTCATCGTAGTGGTGCCAATACCGTCAATCTTTACACCAAAGAGTTTAAGGAAGGCACAGACTTCCTGCACCATGTAGTTGGCCGAAGCGTACTTAATGACAGTCGTGTCCGATCGGCCGGCGGCCGCAAAGAGCGCGTTTTCAGTCACTGTATCGCCAGATTCATAGAGAATAATCTCTTCTGGAGCTTTGGGGTTCTGAGTAATATCAAACGCATCTTCGGTGGTTTTTATATCGATTCCAAAGTGCTCAAGCGTATAAAAGTGTGGTTTGACCGTCCGACTACCGAGCTTGCAACCACCGGACTGGGGGAGCGAGAACGAATCCAGATGATGCATCAGTGAACCAATAAACATCACAATACTGCGCGTCCGCCGAGCCGCCACCACGTCGATTTTCTTGAGATTAAATTTCTTTGGTGGGGTAATCACCATAGTCGATTCTTTCCAGTCGACTTTGACCCCAATACTTTCCAGCACCTCGATAATCCGATGGACTTCCTCGATGCGCGGGACATTGTGAAGGGTGGTCGTACCTTTGTTAATCAAAGACGCGCACAAGAGAGCGACGGCGCCGTTCTTTGAAGTGTTCGTCTGAATGGTCCCAGACAGTTTCTTTCCACCAGTGATGGATACATTGACGGTGCCAGGGGAGAGGGTAATGAGATTCTTGCCCAGCGCTCGGCCGATTTTCTTGAGCATATCAGCACTGATGTTTTGTCGGCCCGACTCGAGTCGAGCAATAGCGCTTTGCGTCGTATTAATCTTCTTGGCTAAATCAGACTGGGTCAGGCCAGCGGTCTCGCGAATATCTGCGATCCTCATTCCAATGTGTAACATATGATAACTAGTATAGCAGATACGCTATATATGCAAATGCACAATGCACAACATGAAAGCGAGTCAGGCGCTCAAACTAATTGGCGTGACCGCACTCTTGGTAAAGTCAGAGGCTGATTGCTGGGCGTCTCCCACTCTGCTATTATTGCTTTATAATATATGTTTGGTAATTTTATTCCTAAAGTAGGGATTGATTTGGGTACTACGAATATTCTCGTGTTTGTGCCCGGTCAAGGAATTGTGCTCAACGAGCCGTCGGTGGTGGCTGTTTCTGATGACAATAAAGTGCTGGCCGTCGGAGCTGAAGCTAAGCGTATGATCGGACGTACGCCAGAAAATATCCGAGCGTACCGACCGATGAAGGACGGGGTGATTGCTGACTACCGAGTGACAGAAGCGATGCTGCGGTACTTCTTACGCAAGTCGATGAGTAAGTACCACATCTTTCGTCCCGACGTAATGATATCGGTCCCGGCCGGAGTGACTTCGACGGAACGACGGGCGGTAGTAGAAGCGGCGATGAAAGCTGGTGCGCGCAATGCTTTTGTAGTTAAGGAGCCTATCTTGGCTGCGATTGGCGCCGGGATACCAATTTATGAACCACAGGGACACATGATTGTTGATATCGGTGGAGGGACTATCGACGTGGCAGTTATTTCCCTGGGCGGAATCGTCGCTGCCAACTCGGTCAAATGCGCGGGCAATAAGATAGATGCGGCCATCATTGACTACGTGAAAAAGAACCACAATCTTGCGATAGGAGAGAAGACGTCTGAGGAGATCAAGATTACCATTGGTTCAGCACTTCCACTGGAGGAAGAACTCACTATGGATATAAATGGTCGCGATATGCTTACTGGGCTTCCACGAACGACTGAAATCAGAAGCAACGAAGTCGTTAAAGCTATTGGAAAAGAGCTGCGTGAAATGATTAAAGCTATAAAAGACGTATTTCAAAACACCCCACCTGAGCTTGCTTCAGATATTATAGATGGAGGGATCATAATGACCGGAGGAACTTCACAGCTTCGTAACTTCCCTGAGCTCATTCGCCGCCGAACCGGAGTAAAAGCCAAAGTAGCCGAGCAGGCACTGTTCTGCGTAGTGAAAGGAACCGGAACCGCCCTGGAACACTTGAGTGTATATAAACGAGCGGTGTTAGCTAAAAAGTAAATAAAGGCCCAAAGGGCCTATTATTTACTTTGTTCTGAATTTGCTCTTTCAAAAAGCAAATTCCTAGAACAGGCAGATGAGTGCTCGTGTAAGTACATATTCACGACCTTTGTTGCTGGAAAATACAGAGCGCAGCGACATATTTTCTGTACGCAGAGCGCCTGAATTTTGCTGGAAAACAATGACTGAAAGGAATATGTTTTCTGTATGAAAAGCCCTCTTTCAAAAAGCAAATTCCTAGAACAGGCAGATAAGTGCTTACTTGAAATGAAAACCAGCCACAGTTCAGGCACAAATCGAGTTCTTCACTGAGAATCATGGATTCTTCCGCGATGCCTAAATGGTGGCTATTTTTTTATGCTACCTCAGCTCATAGGGGATACTCATAATAAATAATTGTCTTTACGCGGTACACTTAAGGCAATGGAAGGAGGTCCTAAACAATTTCTAAACACGCAAGAAGAAATAGAATTCTTACGCCAACAAATCGCTAATAAAGAGCGAGAGCTGCTGGACCGTAGCCCAGAGGCTGATAATGCTGATATGGAGACCGTGGGGAAGATGCAGATGCGCGAGTATCAGAGCTTTACTCCGCAACGCATACTGCATCCAGAATACGAGCTAGAAGATCAATCGTTGCATGAGTCGGTGAAGCTAGTAGAGACAGCGAGTGACCCGGTGGAAGAGATTATTCAGCTGGCGATTGAAAAAGGGATTAAAAATGCTTTGACGGTGCTCGATAAGACCGACAACCCATTTATTATCGACGAGGTGCATCGCCGGCTTATTAACCATATCCAATCCGGAGCATCCATCGCTGACCTAAAAGAAGGGGTGCCGCCGTGGCACGTACTGCACATGACGCTCTACGAAGTGACTCTGCCAGCTCAAAGCGCAGCTGACGGCAGTGTTCGTTCGCTTGAGGAGCTGGTTGGGATGATGCGACAGCTCTTTGCTGGCCTGCGCACGATTGGTTCGGCCAAAGAAGGGAATCACTTCGTGATAGAAGTAGCTGTCGCTGACAAGAGCGACGATATTATTTTTTACGTTGCGGTACCAAACGAGTTCAAAAGCCTATTTGAGAAACAAACGCTGTCGCTCTTTCCTCACGCCGTGCTGTCCGAGCAGGTGAATGACTATAATATTTATGTCGACAAGGGCCACACCACCATCGCCGAGATGACACTTAAAAAGCATCCGGTGTATTCGCTGAAAACTTCTGAAGAATTTTCTGCAGACCCACTATCGGTTATTTTAAATGCCTTTTCTAAAATCGAGAGAGAGGGTGGCGGAGCTGCTATCCAGTTTGTTATTCGGCATCCGAGCGTCAACTATCGTAAGACGTTTATTGATATTAAAAAAGAGGTAGAAAAAGGCCTAAAACCAGGCGAAGCTATTTCTAAGAGCACTGTTAGTGGGGCAGTATTCTCAGCTGTTGGGGACTTGTTTACGAGTAAGAAGTCTCCCTCCCAACTGGAAATGCCTAAAGAAATCGATTCACGAGCCATCGAGCAATTTGATAAAAAACTCAGTTCAGACATTGTGGAGGTGAATATTCGGCTGGTTGTATCAGCTCAAGAGCCGCATCGGGGTGCCCAAATACTCACCGAGCTGGAGTCAACTTTCAATCAGTTTGACGCAACAGAAGGAAATCAAATCAAATTTAAGAAACTGGCTGGGAGTAATCTTAAGGCTGCTGAAAAAGCTTTTTCGTTTCGGCAGCAGTCAAAGACAAATCTACTACCGCTCTCGCTGGCTGAGCTGTCTACGCTGATTCATTTTCCTGCCGAAGGAGCGAGTGCAGCTCCTCAGTTTAAGCAGTCTCATTCAAATACCGCTGCCGCTCCAACTGATATGCCTACCCAAGGGACACTCTTGGGGCTGAACAAACACCGCGGTCAAGAAAAAGAAATTTTCATCACGGAAAAAGACCGGATGCGGCACTTTTATGTAATTGGTCAGACCGGTACAGGAAAATCTGTATTCTTGCAAAACATGATTGTACAGGATATTAAAGCTGGGGCGGGCGTGTGTATGATCGATCCGCATGGGACAGATATTGAGGAGGTGATAGGGGCCATTCCGCCTGAGCGGGAAAAAGACGTGATTTATTTTGACCCGTCGCACCTTGACCGCTCTATCGGGCTTAATATGATGGAGTTCGACCCGCAAAAACCAGAACAAAAAACGTTCGTGGTTAACGAACTGCTGTCGATTTTCCAAAAACTATATGGAGCGAATCCTGAGTCAATGGGTCCAATGTTCGAGCAGTATTTCCGTAATGCCGCCATGTTGGTCATGGAGGACCCAGAGAGTGGCAACACGCTGATGGATATCGGCCGAGTGATGGCCGATGCTCGCTTCCGACGCAGTAAACTAGAAAAAGCGACCAACCCAACCGTTATTTCCTTCTGGAAAGAAATTGCTACCAAAGCCGGTGGTGAGGCGTCTTTGGAAAATGTTGTGCCATACATTGTGTCCAAAATCGATCCGCTGACCGCCAATGACTACATCCGGCCAATTATTGGTCAACAGAAAAGTGCGTTTAATTTCCGTCAAATAATGGACGAGCGCAAAATCCTACTGGTAAACCTTTCTAAAGGACGTCTGGGAGAGATTAACGCCAATCTTATCGGCATGATTTTTGTGGGGAAGATTCTCATGGCGGCTTTGTCACGGGTGGATGATCCAAGTAAAAGTTTTGCACCATTCTTCTTGCATATTGATGAGTTCCAGAATATTTCGACCCCATCGATTGCGGCTATTTTGTCTGAGGCTAGAAAGTATAAGCTGGGATTGACGGTAGCACACCAGTTCATTGCCCAGCTTGACCCGGTCATCCGAGATGCGGTGTTTGGAAACGTCGGTTCTATGGCCGCCTTCCGGGTGGGAAATGACGATGCACAAGCCTTGGTCTCGCAGTTTGCACCAACCTTTAATGCCAACGATATTATGAATACTCCAAACTACAACGCAGTGATGCGGGTGTTAGCAGATGGTACGCCGACCCCGGCCTTTAGTGTCGCTGCCGCTCCTCCACCAGAGAGTGATGCTAGTCGAGCGAGTCAGCTGATTCATGATAGTTACCAGAAATACGGACGACCGCGGGCTGAGATAGAGGCTGAGATAGCTGCCCGATACCAAAAGCCAGCGCCGCCTGTTCCACGGGCTCCAACGATGCTGTAGAATGTATATAACATGTCACTTGCAGGTCAAAACTTTACGCCCCAGGACGCGATAGAAAATGAGCAGCGTTTCGTGTTGGATACCAAGGAAGGCTTGCAGACATTTCTTGAGTTTCTCGTTTCGGAAGAAGGACAAATAGATGCTTTGGACCCAGTTTTGGTGATTGAAGACTTAGCTTTACCGAAAAATGTGGAAACATCATTGAAACAATTACGTCATGCATTTCATGAGTTGATTCGTGTCATCGAAGAAGGTTTGCAAACTGCGACCGAAGTCTCGCCTGAGAGTGTGGTGGTCAAGGTAGCTAATCAGTATCAGGTGTATTTGAGCGCAGATGAAAGCTTCTCCTTTGTTTATATGACTTACGAAGCTGCTCTAAAAAACCAGCCGCTGCCCAACAGTAAGACAAAAGAAGCAGAGCAAGAAATTCCGTCACCTACTTCAAAAGAAGAAAAGTTCGTTCTGGAATCTACACCAGTACATGTCGGAGTTGCTCAAGCATCTGAGTCAATGGAGCAGTCAGAGGATATCAATACTGAAAGCCTTAAAGTATACGGTCTGAGTCTACCGCAAGCCGGTCCTGAAGGAGTACTCTTGGCCCGGAGTTTGCGTGACAGACTGGAAATAATAAAAAATATTCACCCCAGCGTGAAAGACAGTCCAGAGAGGATGGTCATAGTGGAAGAGATTATTCGCTCATTGTTTGTGGTTCCAGAGTCTGGGTTGGCCCAACAACAGGTCACTCGGGTAGCCGAGCTAGTTCAAGAATTACATGACTCAGAAAAGCTGGTGGCGACCAGTCTGGATGTGATGGAGGAAATCATGGACAGTAAAGAGATGAAGTATGATTCTAATGAAGGCGAGATTCGTAAGGTTACTGAATCGGTCATCAACGAGGTAGGTGAAGACGAAAGTTGGACAAGAAGTGAAAACCCGAAGAAAAGAAGAGCGATGAAAATTGAAACGGATACAAAAGATGACGGTGCTGTAGAAATTACCTTTGCTCACGAAGTAGCCCAACAGGCAGAGAAGAACAAGAGTCTTGCGGATGAGTCTGTGGTTGGTGTAATTGATAAGCTAACCCAAAGCCCAGAAGGGGGTGGCACAATAGCACAGCCGGATAGTATATATAATTCCACCCCAGCCCAGGTGGTGCGTGATTATCCCAAGCGGGAGGTTGTGAACGAAAACTCACTTACGGGTAAGTATTTGTCTAGGAATCCCCAGTACCAGGCATTCATTCTAGAAAATAAGATCTCTCTCGCCGCACTTGAAAAGAAATTACAAAAGACAATCCAAAGTGTTGATGCAAAAGAAATTGATTTTTGGGAATCCAAATTTGACGAGCCATACACGAGTGCCTTTTCATATCTTCAAGAAATGACCCTGCAAGAAGTTGAAGATCTCAATGCCTTATCGCTGAGTAAACGAAAAAATATTTTGCAAGCAGAAAATGTAAAATACGAAGCGTATTTGGCTTGGATAGATATATATGAACTTATAGCCCTCACTATTACGCTCCAACCCACTATTAAATTTGCTGAATTGTTAGCCCGATGGATAGTAGAGACTGAGATAGGGGGCTACCAAAGAAGCACATCAGCTGCGTAATTCACACATCAAAATTTTTATAGAAAAAGTTTAAAAAAAGAATGTTAAGATTCTCGTATATGGCGAACAATAGTTCTTTAAGTTCCGCTTCAAACTCTTTTGATTTTGGAACACAAAATGGAGTAATGCACGTGCTCGCTTCAGTGCGCTCGAGTGATATCTCACCTGACAAAAAAAACGAACTGCGGGACCTTATTTTCTTATACTCAAATGGTGGACATGATCACTCTGTTCGACACAGCCTTGAACAAAAATTGACTCAGTTTGCCGTTGTTGCGCTGCCGAAGCCAGCAGTAGTCCAGCCAGCTAAAGTGCACATAATAGGGACTTCGCGTCCGTCTCCAGCTTTTAAACCTGCACCAGTACCAGAAAAGACACCCGAAGCTAGCTCAGAGATGGTCGTTACTGAGTCTGAACCTCAAGTCACACCAACAACACCAACAACACAAACTCCGGCGACACAACCGGTGACAAAAAGTACTCCTGTAGATATTCTTGATAATCTTCCGCAAGAAAAAGTGGTTGTTGAGGTTGAAGTAAAGCCAGCAGAACCAGTTGTAACCGAACTGCTAACCAAGTCGCCCAGCTCGTCTGCGGACAGTTTGCAACGAATCAAAGAAATCAAAGCGCTAGTAAACAAAAAAGTCGGCAATCCCGTAAACCTCGTTAATATCAATAACGAAGTTGGACGAGAGTATATGGGCGCGTTACTAGATGCGATGAAAAAAATCAACAGTGGTTCTTCTGCTGCCTCAGCCATGCAAAGACTCGAGTCAGCGTATTTGAGTGTAGAGGAAGCTCTAAAAAACCAGCCTGAGGCAGAACAGGTTGCGAAGCCAGTGGAGAATGATACTCCAGAGGAACAAAACCAAGACCGATTCGATCCAGTATCTAAACAAGAGACTGCTTCTGTTCCTGTACCTCAGCCACAGACTCAGTCCGTTTCCGTCTCAACTTCTCCAATACAACCAGTACCTGTTCCTGAAAAACAAAGTCAAGAACCAGTAGAGGCGTCTGCAGCATTAACCTCAAAGCCTTCGCCGATTTCTACAGGCCAAGCACGGTCTATCGCAGCTGAAACAAAAATGGACAGCCGACCGCTAGCGCCTTTGGCTCAATCAGAAAAGAGAGAAACCATTCAAACTGAACCCCCTACCGAGTTGCCAAAGCCTATTGCAGCACCACAACTAGCGATACCACAAGAGCAATCTCAATCTGAAGCAAGTTCGGCTTGGGGACTCCAAACAGATACCTTGTCGGAGATAAAGACAGTTGACAAATCTCTTGAAACAGCCAGTGTAGCAGTTAAATATCAGCCAGCTTCACTAGCTCAGTCAGGAACAAAGCTTCAGACACCAGAGGATTTGCCAAAGGAAGTTTCTTCGGTGGCCGGTAATCCGCTATACACGATGCAGGTTGATGATGGACTTAACCAATTATTGACAGACTGGGTTTTGTTCAAGAAGAGTGGCTTATTCGGTACTGGTCCGAAAGGATCGAGTCATCCCCTCTATCTTAAAGTAAAAGACTTACAAATCCCACTGCTGCTGGCAGGTCGCTTTGAAGGAGCCACACAAGAAGTTAAGCAGAGCATTACAGACTACATGAACGGCTGGCGCTACGAGCAGGGTATTGTATACGAACAAGGCGAAAGCTTTGATCACTACCTCCGTAGAGTAATTCATCACATTTTAGATTTGCACAAAAAAGCATAACTCAGTAGGATTAAGTTATGAGTAACACCCACCACGCACTTTTATTATTTGTGTCTGATGTCGCAGATGTTGATATCGCTGATATTGCAGCTGAAGACGAAGTTAAAGACGCCACATTCGAAAAATTTGGAGTAAAGGAGGCACAACAGTTGGTGAAAGATGCTCACCTTCGTCCGGCAGATACTAGTAAGCAGCTGTTTGCTGTCCGAGCTCAGTTTGTTACCTCGGAAGCGCAAAATGCTTTATTAAAAGTGTTCGAAGAGCCTCCGGAATCAACTAAATTCTTACTGATAGTACCAAAAGACTTTGTTGTCATTCCGACACTTCTGTCTCGCTGCGAGATTATAACTATTGACAGCTCAGCTTCGAAAAACGATATATTTGAAGCTTTTTTACGGGCTTCATTCGCAGAACGCCTGGTTTTGATAGACGTGGCACAAAAGAAAAAAGATGCCCACTGGCAGCGCGAAATTAAGAAAGGATTAATCGGGTACTTACACACGCACACCGAACACCTCAAAGAATTAGAATACGCGACTCGGTTACTGCTCACTCGCGGTGCGTCAAATAAGCTCTTGCTTGAGCACTCCGCATTGACAATACCGTCTCGAACCAAGAGTTAAAAAGTGTTACACTTTGGAAATTGAATATATATATTATGAACACTGAAATAAAACAAAAACTACAAGAGGCAAAAGATTGGCTGCAAAAAGAATTTACTGGAATTCGTACCGGACAAGCAAGTCCAGCTCTACTCGATTCGGTGAAAGTTGAGAGCTATGGTTCGATGATGCCCTTGAATCAAGTGGGAACAGTCGGGGTTGAAGACGCTCGAACGCTCAGAGTCTCTATCTGGGATGCGTCAGTGGTCAAAGCAGCTGAACAAGCTATTCGCGATGCTGATCTTGGCGTGTCGTTGGTTGGAGACTCAACAGGTCTGCGGGTCATTTTTCCGGAACTCACTTCAGAACGACGGCAACAACTCCTAAAGCTCGCCAAGAACAAGTTTGAAGATGCTCGTATCTCAGTACGAGCTGTCAGAGACGACGCTATGAAAGCTATCGAAAAATCTGAAAAAGCCGGAGAAATTGGAGAGGATGAGAAGTTCACAAAAAAAGAAGTAGTACAGTCAGCAGTAGATGAATCAAACCAGTCTCTGGAAAGCTTATTCGTGAAAAAAGAATCTGAATTGAAAGCCTAGATATGTCAATTATATTATTTTTCCTTGTTCTATTTGTACTGATTCTCGTTCATGAATGGGGCCATTTCATCGTAGCTAAAAAGACTGGCATGCGGGTTGATGAATTTGGCATCGGCTTCCCACCAAAGTTATTTGGAATAAAGAAAGGGGAGACCGAGTACACTTTCAACGCTCTTCCCATTGGTGGCTTTGTCCGTATCTGGGGTGAAAATTACGAGGATAAGACTGACTCAGCATCAGATCCTGCTGAAACGGTAGACAAATCACGCAGTTTCAACTCTCGTCCCAAATGGGCCCAAGCCCTAGTGCTAGTGGCCGGAGTCACAATGAATATTTTATTTGCTTGGTTCTTGTTCAGCCTGACGTTCATTGTGGGTGTACCAACAGCCGTAGATGAGTCCGTTGCTACTGATGCTGCTCAGCTCTATATCGCCAATGTGCTAGCAGATAGTCCAGCAGCAGCCTTGCCCGCAGGGGCAGTAGTAAATAAGGTTCAGGTCGGTGATGAAATAATCAGTAGTCCATCAACCTCAGAATTTACCGATTTGATATCGGCCACTGCCCCAGCACCGGTATCAGTGTCGTACAGTTATTCAGACCAAGAAACGACCGTAGATATTATTCCATTACAAAACATTATTCCTGACCAACCCGAACAATACGCAGTCGGGGTTTCGCTTGCTATGGTTGAGACCATTTCACAACCGATTCCCGCCGCGATACTTAATGGACTCTACGCGACAGGAAATGGTCTGGTGAGTATTACAAACGGTCTCTACAGTCTCATCAGTCAGGCATTTGTCGGAGAAGCAGATTTCTCTCAAGTAGCTGGCCCGGTAGGAATCGTGGGTATGGTGGGTGATGCCGCCGCTTTTGGCTTTACCGCTCTGCTGACGTTTACCGCCGTTATCTCGCTGAACCTGGCGGTAATCAACTTGCTGCCATTTCCGGCTCTGGATGGAGGGAGATTGCTCTTTGTGGCAATTGAATCTATTACAAAAAAGCAGATTCCAACCGTTTGGGCTGGACGCCTCAATCTAGTCGGGTTTGGAATTCTCATGCTTTTGATGATAGCGGTGACCTACAACGATATTATTCGACTACTCTAATGTAACTGTATGCGACAAACCCACCTGTTTACCAAAACAAAAAAAGAAGCTCCGGCCGATGAAGTGGCCAAGAATGCTCGGTTGCTCATTCAAGCGGGATACATCTTTAAGAACATGGCCGGTGCCTACTCGTTCTTACCTTTGGGGCTGAAAGTAATTGAAAATATCAACCGAGTAATCCGTGAGGAAATGGATGGTATCGGCGGTCAAGAGCTACACATGCCGTCTCTACAAGAAGACAAGCTCTGGAAACAAACTGATCGCTGGGACGAGAATAAGGTGGACGTTTGGTTTAAAAGTGAGCTAAAAGCTGGCGGAGTCGTCGGCCTGGCCTGGACGCATGAAGAGGTTATCACTAACCTTATGCGTCAATATGTTTCTTCGTATAAAGATTTACCACTATTTGCCTACCAGATTCAAAATAAGTTTCGTAATGAAATGCGAGCCAAAAGTGGAATCATGAGGACTCGAGAGTTTTGGATGAAAGACTTGTATTCATTTTGCGCCACCACAGAACAGCATGACGAGTTTTATCAAGCGTGTTCAGACGCCTACCTGCGCATTTTCACTCGACTGGGAATCGGCGATAAGACCTATAAAACATTTGCTTCGGGTGGCGCGTTTTGTAAGTTCAGTCACGAGTTTCAAACGCTCGCTGAGGCGGGAGAAGACGTCGTGTACATAAATGAAGAGAAGGGAATCGCGATCAACGAAGAGGTGCTGGAAGAAACTAATTTGTTAGAGTTAGGAGTAACCAAAGACGAACTCACAAAACGTAAGAGCATTGAGGTGGGAAATATTTTCTCCTTGGGAACTAAATTTTCGGAAGCCATCGGACTCACTTTCAAAAATGAAGCGGGTGAAAATACCCCAGTGATTATGGGTTCATACGGAATCGGTCCAGCTCGAGCGATGGGAACCGTAGTTGATTTATTGTCTGATGGAAAAGGTATTGTATGGCCAGTAGAAATTGCTCCGTACACTGTACATCTGGTTGCCTTAAACACTGATGATAAAGAAATCACTGATTGGGCAAACGGTATATATTCAGCCTTGAAAGCACGCGGCGTGTCTGTACTGTACGACGATCGAGATCTGCGACCAGGAGAAAAGTTTGCTGATAGCGATTTACTCGGGATGCCGTATCGAGTAGTGGTAAGTAGAAAGGGTAAAGAGTCCGGCCTGTTTGAAGTTGTAGAGCGAAGCACTAGCGAAGTGAGAAATCTGACCGAAGAAGAGTTGTTCGCTGACTTTGAATGAACAAATGCCTGAAAGGCATATTGTGAATTTATGCCTGAATCTTGCTGGAAAATACAGAGCGCAGCGACATATTTTCTGTATGCAGAGCTCCCTCTCCTAAGGCAGATTCCTAGGCGAAGGAACACTCATTCCCTAATTGGCCTCCGCACCCAGTAATTACTGACGAAAATTATCTTTTGTGTTGTATTTGCAGGTATTTTTGAATTGCGAGACATTCCGCGGTACAATACTTCAAATGAACGCCATTTCGCGACAGATAAATAAAATCCTGGGAACTTTCTCAGCTGATATAGCGATTGATTTAGGGACTGCCAACACTTTGGTGTATGTGAAAGGGAAAGGGATTGTGTTGAACGAACCGACTATCGTCGCTATCAACAAAAAAACCGGTCAGCTGGTGGGGGTAGGAAATGAAGCAAAGGCGATGCAAGGTCGTACTCCCGCTCACATAGAAGTAATTCGACCACTGGTAGAGGGGGTTATTTCTGACTTTGAAGTAACGGAAGAGATGCTCGGTTATTTGATTGATAAGGTACGCCGAGACATGCGCACCTTAATAGCACCACGGATTTTGATTGGGGTACCTTCTGGTATCACCAACGTAGAGATGCGAGCCGCTCAAGATGCTGCCAAGAACGCTGGTGCTCGTGAAGTATTTCTCATCGAAGAGCCAATGGCAGCAGCCATCGGCGCCAAGCTTCCGGTTGGTAAAGCTATCGGCAGCATGATTATTGACATTGGTGGAGGCACCACTGATATAGCCGTTATTTCCCTCAACGGCCTCGTAGTATCTCGAAATCTCCGCGTGGCAGGGGATCATCTCAATACCTCTATTGTGACGTTTATCCGGGACCAGTTCAAAGTACATGTGGGCGAGAAAACTGCCGAAGACGCGAAGATTGCGTTGGCATCAATTTCACCCTCAGAGGCCGGGAGGGAGCTGGTTGCTCGAGGTCGAGACGTCGTAACCGGTCTGCCGCGAGAAGTGGTGATTACTGACGCAGATGTGCGTGACGCAGTGGCGGGACAGGTTGACACCATAGTAGAGAATGTACGTTCGGTTTTAGAAGAAACACCACCTGAGGTAATGTCGGATATTATGCAGCGGGGCATTTATCTGTCTGGTGGTGGCGCACTGATTCCGGGGCTGGCAACTTTGTTGGAGCACGCTTTGCAAGTGCCGGTAATCGTCGTGCCAGACCCCTTGCGAGCGGTGATTCGGGGAGCTGGAATTGTGGTCGAAAATATTGAGTTGTACCGTGAAATTTTAATTGATCATGAAGGTTCAATCGCAACGCAGCTATAGAAGAAGGCGAACTATTCGAGTTGCTCTGGTAGCAATCTTGATTGTTATCAGCGGGTGGTTTTTGCCGTCCGTTTTTGCAATGATTTCAGCACTCATCATGAGTCCTTTTCACGCCACTAATCAGTGGCTGGATGAATCTTCGAGTCTCGTCCCGACGTTTATTCGAGATCGACAATCGCTCCAGGAAGAGATTCAGCAATTAGAAAACCAGCTGCAAATTAGTTCCCGTACTAGTGTCACTCAGCAACGATTGCTTCTGGAGAATAACCGTTTGCGCGGATTACTTGGGGCGTCTGACGAGAGTCGAGTAGTGGCGGGGGTGATTGCTCGACCCAACACGCTCCCGTATGATTTTTTGCAAATAGACAGAGGCATAAATGACGGAATCGAAGTCGGGGCTCCAGTATTTGTAGGTACCGACATAGTGATTGGTTTAGTAGCGCACACAGCGCAGCGCTATTCATTCGTTGAGTTGTTTACTACCCCCGGTTTTGAAGCCACAATTTTTCTCAGTGGACCAGATGTGGTGGCAAAAATGTACGGCATGGGAGGAGGTGTAGCTCGAGTGAGTCTGCCCCAAGGTATCCCTATTCAAATCGGAAACCTCGTTCATGTGCCTAGTGTTGAGCCGGGTGTGTTTGGGCAAATTGCTTATATAGAAAGCGAACCGACTCAGCCTGAGCAGTATGGGTACGTCACTCCAAACACTGCGCTAAACAGTTTGTACCAAGTTTCGGTAGGACGGGTGTCACAAATATCGCAATCAGTGGAAGAGATTGATGAACGGGTGCGGAAAGAAATCCAGACTAGGCTCGTGGTAGAGGGGGTGAGTCTTGAAGTAGCTACCTCAACTAATCAGGCCACTACTTCTGAACAAGAAGAGATATGACGTTTTTCCGAGGATGCATAGCGGTCAGTACATACCTAGTTATCGTCTTTCTATTTATGCAGGGTCATATTTTGCTCGGTGCAATCACGGTGGTGCTATACACTTTCGCCTTTAGCGCGGTTGCTCTGCTGCCCCTGGCTATCGTGCTTGATGGCTACTACGGAGCCTTTTATGCTGCCCCAGTCTTAAGTATTTGCGCCATCGGATGGTACCTGCTGAGCGAAACTCTCCGCTCAGCAGTGAATATAGTACAATCAGAACATGAGTAACTTACGTGATCGTTATACTACGGATGTTGATGTAGAAGAGGTGTTATTGGATGCATCAAACATTCCCGCCTTCAACCACGCTCGGCTTGAAGGGAAAAGAGAACTCCCGATTGGAAAGCGCAACGTGCGTACGGTCTGGTTCCTGTTTCTGTTGATACTGCTGGCGTTCTTTTCCCAAATCTATTTTTTGCAAGTGGTGCGGGGAGAAGAGTTTAAGATTATCGCCGAAAACAACCGGGTAGATAAAGCGGTTATAATCGCTGAGCGAGGGGTTATTTACGATCTGACGGGAGAATTGTTGGTTTGGAACGAAGTTGATGATACAGGCGAGTACGATTTTCCAATTCGGGCATACACTGACCGGCTGGGTCTGGGGCAAGTCTTAGGCTACGTAAGTTATCCCAAAAAAGACTCCAGTGGATTTTTTTTCCGCACCGATTACCTAGGCAGAAGTGGGGTTGAATTAGCGTTTGATGAAACGCTTAAAGGAGGGAATGGCAGTAAGATTGTTGAGGTGGACGCCTTGTCTCAGGTGATCAGTGAATTTTCGATTGATGCTGCCGCTGATGGTCGGCCGGTGGAACTTTCAATTGATGCTGAACTCTCTGAGGTCATGTACCAGATTATCGCGACCTCCACAGCCCAGGCTGATTTCAGAAGTGGAGCGGGAGCGATTATGAATATTCACACCGGTGAGATTTTAGCACTCACGAGTTTCCCCTCATTTGACCCCGAAGTGATGGCTGATGGCGATGATGGAGATCTGATTAATGAGTACAACAATGACCCGCGCTTGCCTTTTTTAAATAAAGTGGTGGGAGGGGCGTACACCCCCGGCTCAATTGTGAAACCGTTTGTGGCTTACGCCGCTCTTGAAGAGGGTATTATTAGTCCTGACAAGGAGATATATAGTAACGGGAGACTTACTATCCCAAACCCGTACAATCCGAGCAATCCGTCAGTTTTTAGAGACTGGCGTTCACAGGGGGTTATGACTATGCGCGAAGCCATCGCGTTCTCTTCCAACGTTTACTTTTATATTATTGGTGGTGGGCTTCCTGAGATAGCGGTCCCTCAAGCTGGACTGTCCGAACCACAAGCTGGCCTAGGTATCACAAAGATGGCGGCCAATTACCGACGCTTTGGAATGGGTTCTCTGACTGGTGTCAACCTAGCTCAAGAACAGGTGGGCGTCGTACCAGACCCAGACTGGAAACGAGAAGTGTTTGATGACGATTGGCGGCTTGGAGACACGTATTTTATGGCAATCGGGCAATTCGGTTTTTTGACCACTCCGATTCAAATGCTGCGCGCGTATGCGGCTCTCGCCAATGGTGGATATCTGGTCCAGCCTCACGCACAAAAAGGCGTCCAGAGCGAAAAAATTGATATTCAGATTGATGCTGAAAAAATGAAAGTGGTACTCGAGGGGATGCGTAAGACAGTAAACTTTCCACGAGGAACTGCCCGTTCGTTTGAACGAGATGATGTCGCCATTGCCGCCAAGTCGGGGACAGCTGAGGTAGGAGTCGGGAATGCCTACGTAAACTCCTGGGCGGCCGGTTTTTGGCCCTATGAAGAGCCTCAGTATGCGTTTATTCTCATGATGGACAGAGCCCCCCGAAGTAACGCTCTGGGTGCGACGAACATCATGGGGGATGTGGTTGAGTGGATGTCGGTTCATCGTCCGGAGTATTTGGGGATTGAGGTAAAACTGGAAGAAGAAACTGGCGAGGATACTGAGTGAGGAGAAAACCTGAGTGGTGAGTTCTAAAGAACTAATTGTGATTACTGCAGTGGTAAAATAATCCCCAGTTTGACCTGAGCGCAGTACTAAGTATAATTGAGAAAAATTTACATTATGAATGACACACAAGCCTTTTTGACAGCCGAGAAGTTCGAAGAATTAAAGAAAGAACTCGATCATTTAAAAACCGTTCGCCGGAAAGAAGTAGCCGAATCACTTGAGTACGCTCGAAGTCTCGGAGACCTTTCTGAAAACGCTGAGTATCAAGAAGCTCGAGATATGCAGGCAGCGATTGAAGAGCGAATTGGGTATCTAGAAAAAACTATCAAGGAAGCTAAGATTGTGGCTCATGATAAGCATGGTGATGTTATCGGTCTCGGGTCAGAAGTGACTATTCAGAAAACCAAAGACAAAGACAAAAAAGACTACATCATTGTCGGGTCAGACGAGGCAAACATTCATGACCGAAAGCTCTCATATCTTTCTCCTTTGGGCGAGGCTCTCATGGGAAAAAAGAAAGGTGACGAATTTGAATTTGAAACTCCAGTAGGAAAGCAAAAGTACAAGGTGCTAAAAGTCGCCTAAATCAACAAGCGTAGCGACTATGATTTAGGTGTGTAAGAATTTGCCCTACCCAAGGGCCAATCCTGACCGCCATTTCGTAACCAAGCTCTAGCAGAATACTACCCAAGGGCCAATTCTGACCGCCATTTCGTAACCAAGCTCTAGCAGAATACAACCCAAGGGCCAATTCTGACCGCCAGTCAGTAACAAAGTACAAGCAAAACACCTATCTAAAATCAGTTATTATTTTATTTAGGTACAGAAAACCGGCTCCTAGAAGAGCCGGTTTTCTGTACCTATTGACAGCCATTTTGTGAGGTGTATAATTTTTCCACACCAGAAGACACTCCATAGGAGGACAACATGTCCAAGTTAATGAGTTACGTATGCGTAATACTGATGTTAACTTTTTCAAGTGCAGCGTCCGCTGACACTTGTGTCACTATTAAAAATCATGTTTGCAAAAATGCTACTGACAACCGTCAGTCTGTCTGGTCGCTATCTACACAAGATGGTACAGTCAGCCTTGAAGCAGTTTTTACACTACCGCTACGTCAGTTTCTGACTCCTAGCGCAACATACAACACACTGACAACCAAGGTGAACTTAAGTAAAGCAGACGACATTGCTAAATGTGCTGCTGGCCCAAGTGAGTCATTACAGTTTGTTCTAGCTATCCTAATTGTGGTGGTTGTTTTCACTGCGCGTTGTGCGATAAAAAATAAGCTGCGCAAACTAGCCCGCAGCGAAATGATGAGTAAATAGAAAAGTCTTTAGTGTTCAGGCCAGATATGTAATACATATCTGGCCTTTCCTTTTTATTGCGAGAAATCTCACTTAGACCTTTCGATTCACACACTCCTTAGCTGCCCCAGCCAGCCCAGGAATTCTTTTTAGGAAAAAGAAAAGAACTCGAGCATAAATTCACAATAGTCGCTACGCTCGTTTGTTCATTCAACCCACCCAGCTATAGTCGCTTCTCACTGAAAGGTCTAAGTAGATTCTATAGACAATTATTGAAGAGGTTTTGCCCTTGGCTTTTTCCTCAACTCACGCTACGATACAAAACATGTCTAATATTGAAGATTTGCGCGCTGAGCGCGAGAAAAAAGTCCAACTACTACGGGAAATGGAGATGAATCCGTATCCAGCCACCTCGCATATTACTCATAAAGTAACGGCGGTGTTAACTGAATTTGACTCTCTAGAAGCGTCTGGAGCGAGGGTCACTATTGGCGGTCGAATCATGGCCTTTCGAGAACACGGAGCCATCGCCTTTATGGATATCCTTGACGGCACAGGGAAAGTCCAAGCGTTCTGTTCAAAAGAAGAAATGGGAGAAGAGAAGTTTGACCTGTTGTTAAAAACTATGAGCACCGCTGACTTTATAGAATTGACTGGAGTGGCGTATATCACCAAGCGAGGTACGCAAGCAATTCTGGTAAAAGATTGGACCGTGTTAGGGAAAGCCCTGCAAAGTATTCCCACTGAACATTTTGGTATTAAAGATGAGGATGCGCGGTACCGAAAGCGTTATCTAGATTTGTTGCTCAATGCTGAACAGCGCGAGATGTTTGTAAAAAAAGCGCAGTTTTGGGATGTGACACGTGACTTCATGAAGCGCCATGGCTTTCTTGAGGTGGAAACTCCAACGTTAGAAGTGACTACAGGTGGGGCAGAAGCCCGACCATTTACTACCTATCACAATGACTTTGATATGCCGGTGTATTTACGCATCTCAATTGGAGAGTTGTGGCAAAAGCACTTGATGGCATGCGGTTTTGATAAAACCTTTGAAATTGGTCGCGCGTATCGGAACGAAGGGAGTAGTCCAGAGCATCTACAAGAGTTCACCAACTGTGAGTTTTACTGGGCGTACGCTGACTATACTGATGGAATGAAAATGGTGCGCGAGCTTTATATTGAAATCGCTCAAAAAGTGTTTGGCACCACCAAGTTTGAAGCTCGAGGTCACAGTTTTGATCTGGCGGATGAATGGGCTGAGATTGACTACGTTGAAGAAATTGAAAAGCAAGCCGGTATTAATATTATTTCGGCCACCGAAGAAGAAATGAAACAAAGGCTGACTGAATTAGAAGTGTCCTATGAAGGAGAAAATCGAGAGCGACTGACTGACACACTCTGGAAGTACTGTCGTAAAAATATCGCTGGTCCAGCGTTCCTTATCAATCACCCAAAACTCGTTGCGCCATTGGCAAAATCTCGCCCTGACGGTGAGACGGTAGAGATGTTCCAACCAATTATTGCCGGGAGTGAAGTGGGACGTGGATACAGCGAACTCAACGACCCAGTTGATCAACGAGAACGCTTTGAAGTACAACAACGCCTTCTAGAAGACGGGGATGACGAAGCGATGATGCCCGATTGGGACTTTGTGGAGATGCTCGAACACGGCATGCCGCCAACTTGCGGCTTTGGTTTTGGAGAACGACTCTTTGCTTTTTTAGCCGGACAGACCCTGCGTGAGACTCAGCTATTCCCCTTGATGCGTCCCAAAAAAGACGAGTTAAACCCCGCCGATTAATCATTGCCATGAGTACCTATATCTTTGGGTACGGCTCGTTATTGAGCCGACTGAGCCGACACCGGACCTTTGTAGAAAGTGAGCTGCATGAAAATGTAGAGCTCAGAGGTTACCAGCGGATTCTCAATGCCTGTTGTGGTGAGTATTTGGTGATGAATATACAGCCCAACCAAGACGTTTCAATTCACGGCATTGTGGCAAAGGTGGAAGAGAATGATTTTCCAGCGTTAATGGAGAGGGAATGCGGGTATGACTTAATAGAAGTTACTCAGGCGATTTCAATTGACGTCGGACAGCCAACGTATACTTTTATGGTGCGAGAACCAAAATGTGAAGGGATACCCGTTTCATACGAATATCTCAATACCTGCTTGAGCGATTTACCGACCGAGCAGCACGAGCGGTGGTTGAATGACACGGTGTCAAAAGAGAACCTGACTCAACCACATAAGGAGCGATAACTAGTTGTAAATAGATTAAAGAAAAAGGCCGGCCTATAGCGCCGGCCTTTTTCTTTATGTGTGGTGGTGAAATGTGTGGACAAGGTGGTTGCTGGTGGGGCAATGTGGTATACAATGTACGTGTGGTGGGAGATAGTGGTATACTGGTAAAACAGTATGCAAGAGCTAGTTCGGGAATCCACCATAACCAGTCTCCACAGTAAGTTGTGGGGGATTCCCGGACTGGCTCGCAAGCTATCAAGTTTATGTTAATCGGCGAATACAAGCACACGTTGGATCCTAAGAAAAGGCTGTCCTTACCGTCTAAGTGGCGTGAGGAACTTGGGAAGTCGCTTGTCGTAACGCGTGGACTTGATAACTGTCTCTTTGTGTATCCAATCGCCGAGTGGAAGAAAATCACTGACAAAATTGGTGAGCTACCACTCGGTCAGGCGGATACAAGAAGTTTCAATCGATTCTTCTTATCAGGAGCTGTAGAGGTGGAGGTAGATTCAGTTGGACGTATTCTCGTGCCAGACTTTTTGAAAGATTTTGGACAGTTAGACTCAAAAGTAGTCTTAGCTGGTATCCACAGTCGTATCGAAATTTGGGATGAGAAACGATGGGAGACCTACAAAAAGGAAATCGAAAAGCAGGCTGATAGTTTAGCCGAAAAGCTTGGAGAAATAGGCGTCCTCTAAAATAATCTTCACGTATGCAACACACCACAGTATTACTGCATGAGGCAGTAGCGGGTCTTGAACTTGGCCCAAAAGATACCGTCGTCGACGCTACGTTTGGAAGCGGCGGACACGCTAGGGAAATAGCAACACACTTGGATTCCGATGGGCTGTACATCGGAATCGACGCAGATGCTTCGGCACTGCAAATCGAAAAAGTCGGCGAAGTACAACCAAGAGTTGAACTGGTCAATGACAATTTCAAAAACTTGACTGAAGTATTGAGCTCATTAAAAGTAGAAAAAGTAGATGCCATCTTGGCTGACTTGGGGTGGCGAATGGAACAATTTGCCGATGGTGCAAAGGGCTTCTCTTTCCAGCACGATGGTCCGTTGACCATGACCTTTGGAAATCCAGAAGACTATTTGTTTACGGCAGCTGACATCGTTAATGAGTGGGAGGAGGAAAATATCGCCGATGTTCTGTACGGCTATGCTGACGAACGGTTTTCGCGTCGAATAGCCAAGGGAATTATAGATGCCAGAAAAATAGCACCGATTGAAACAACCTTTCAGCTGGTCGCAATTATCGAACAGTCACTCCCGAATGTCGTACTGAGAAAGCGCTTGCATCCAGCCACTAAAACCTTTCAAGCGCTGCGCATAGCGGTCAATGACGAGTTGGCGGTTCTCCGCGAATTCATCAAAGACGGTTTCGTGGCTCTGAAACCCGGAGGAAGAATGGCTATCATCACTTTTCACAGTATTGAAGATCGAGTCGTAAAACGCACATTTCGTGAGCTGGCACAGGCAGAGGCTGGTGAACTTATGACGAAAAAGCCCATTAATCCCAGTGAGGAAGAGTTAAAAGCTAATCCCCGTGCGCGGAGTGCCAAGCTTCGCATCATTAAAAAGTATTAGTAGAATTATGAACAAAAGTCGCGATAAAATTTCATACTCAAAAACCACTCTCAGTTGTTTATTCTTGTTGGTGACGAGTGTTGTACTCTATTTATATTTTTTAAATATGTCTGTTGTACACGTAGTAATGCGTACTGAGTTCACACAAGAGCAAAACACGCTTCGGACCGATATTGCGATGCTGGAGGCTCGATATATCGAGTCGCAGCATACTATTGCCTCCCGGATATCTACGCTGCAAGGCTACGAAACCGACGTAGCTAAAATATTTGTGTCGCGTGAACCAGCAAGCTTGGTGTTGCGAGATGAATAAGAGTCTATGAGAAGAAAAAAACTCACTACACGAGTGCGAATCTTGAGTGCAGTGGTAATTAGTATTGGGGTGATTTTGACGGCTCGTATGTACCAGTTGCAGGTGATTCAGACTGACCAGTTTCAGGCCAGAGGCGAGAGTCAGTATGTTCACACCAAAACCGATCTGTATTCACGGGGTTCTATTTACTTTACTACTCGAGATGGGACTGAACTTTCTGCTGCTGCAATTCAATCCGGGTATGTGTTGGCTGTAAACCCTAAAAGGGTTACGTTGCCACACGATGAGTTTTGTAATACGTTAAACGCCGCTTATAGTTTGGACGTAGAAAAATGCATTGAGCGGGCAGGTTTATCACATCGAACCTATGTAGAACTGGTACAACAAATACCAAATGAATCGGCAACTCTGATAAAAGAACTTAACCTAGCTGGTGCGTATTTATATAAAGATCAATGGCGCTATTACCCAGGCGGTTCCGTGGCGGCGCGCTCGGTGGGTTTTGTTGGTCTCACGGGAGAAGAAGACGCACAGTTGCGTGGCAAATATGGCCTAGAGAGACAGTATGACGATGTGTTGTACAAAGAACGACAAGTACTTTCGATAAACTTTTTTGCAGAATTATTTAGTAATCTTGGGGATTTGGTATATGAAAAAAAGGGTCCTCGGACGGGGAATGTCGTGACCACACTCGAACCCTCGGTGTCACGCATGCTCGATACTGTTTTATACGAAACGAACGAAACTTACGACAGCAAGCTGACCGGAGCAATTATTATGGATCCTAGCACCGGCGAAATTATTGCTATGAATGCTGTTCCGGGATTTGACCTAAATGACAAGTCAAATGCCACAATTGAACAATTCCAAAATCCATTGGTAGAAAACGTCTATGAATTCGGTTCAACCATCAAAGCCCTTACCATAGCAGCCGGCTTAGATTCAGGGGCCATTGTTCCATCTACTACCTACTATGACGCCGGGTTTTTGATACTCGATAGGTATACAATTCGTAACTATGACGGGAAAGGGAGAGGGACAGTTCCGATGCAGGAGATACTGAATCAATCATTAAATACTGGTGTGTCGTGGATCGTTACTCAGATGGGTAAAGACTCTTTCCGAGAATACTTCAAGAGCTTAAAACTAGGTAGTGAAACAGGGGTAGATTTACCCAATGAGGCGTATGGGTTGATTGCAAACCTTGATTCACCGAGAGATGTGGAGTACGCCACCGCCTCTTTTGGACAAGGAATTGCTCTGACTCCGATAGCGGTTACTCGAGCCTTAGCAGCGCTTGGAAACGGAGGAAATTTGGTCACCCCGCACCTTGTGAAAAAAATTCGTTATGACGATGGGGAAACCAAAGAAATCCGTTACCCCGAAGGTGCCCAAGTGTTTTCTGCTGAAACAAGCGAAACAATCTCCCGGATGCTTACAGTTGTGGTGGATGACGCCCTTAGCGGAGGTGCGGTAGCGCTGCCTAACCACTCTATAGGTGCGAAAACGGGCACCGCACAAATAGCTGATCCGGTAAATGGGGGGTATTACGATGACAAATTTCTCCA